>TARA_B110000114_G_scaffold60179_1_pt1 | contig 64394 bp, 66 predicted proteins | sample TARA_B110000114 | Tara Oceans TARA_B110000114 (sample SAMEA4397311) | marine metagenome | biome: Polar Biome; feature: [SRF] surface water layer (ENVO:00010504); material: water (ENVO:00002006), including particulate matter (ENVO:01000060) such as... | depth 5 m
AAAAAGGTAGCAAGGAAAAGCATTATGGATCATTTCCCAATCTTTCTAGCAACCGCAGGACGCCGCATTGTGCTGTCCGGTGGCGGTGACGCGGCCTTGGCCAAGTTGCGCCTGTTGCTCAAGACCACTGCCAACATCACCGTCTTTGCGCCCGATGCTGCACCAGAAATCGAAAACTGGGCGACCTCTGGCAAACTGACCTTGATCAAGCGCAGCATGGAACCAGGCGACACAATGTGCGCCGTTATCTTCTACGCGGCCGACGGAGACGCGGTTGAAGACAAACGCACCGCCACCATCGCCAACGCAGACGGCGCATTGGTGAATGTGGTCGACAACCTTGAAGACAGCCAATTCATCACGCCTGCTATCGTGGACCGCGATCCTGTGGTCATCGCCATCGGGACCGAGGGCGCGGCCCCCGTTTTGGCCCGCGCGATCAAGGCTGACCTGGAAGAGAAACTACCAAGCACGCTCGGCACCCTTGCCCGCATTGGCAAAACATTTCGCAAGATGTCTTACAAGCTGCCCTTTGGCCGTGCCCGTCGTGATTTCTGGCGCGACTATTACTTTAATGCTGGACCCGCCGCGATTGCGGATGGCGCTGAGGCGGTTCAGCCTGCCCTTGATGCGCTGCTTGACGATCACTTGAACCGCGAGGCCCGTGAGGGTCACATCGCGTTTGTGGGTGCTGGTCCGGGCGATCCTGAGTTACTGACCCTAAAGGCCCGCAAGGCGTTGGATGAGGCCGATGTGATTATCTATGACCGCCTGATCAGCCCTGAAATCCTAGAACTGGCGCGCCGTGAGGCAATCATGCTGGATGTGGGCAAAGAAGGCTTCGGCCCATCCACCCCACAGGAAACCATCAATGATCTGCTGGTCGAGCATGGCCTGACAGGTGCCCAAGTGGTGCGCCTGAAATCTGGCGATAGCACGGTGTTTGGACGTCTCGACGAAGAACTGGATGCTGTAACCGCGGCAGGGATCGGCTGGCACATTGTGCCCGGTATCACCGCGGCATCTGCTGCTGTGGCCTCCATCGGTCAAAGCCTGACCAAACGCCACCGCAACGCCTCTGTGCGCTTCCTGACGGGTCACGATATGCAAGGTTTCGCGGATCACGACTGGTCCGCGCTGGCCCAACCGAATGAAGTCGCCGCGATCTATATGGGCAAGAAATCTGCCCGTTTCGTTCAAGGTCGTTTGATCATGCACGGCGCTGACCAAAACACGCCTGTGACCGTGATCGAAAACGCATCGCGCCCTGATCAGCGCGTTCTTTCTACAACGCTGGCTCATTTACCTACCGATTTGGCAGAAGCAAACATGATCGGCCCCGCCCTTACCTTCTTCGGTCTTGCGCCGCGCGCGACCTCTGAAATCGCTCCAACCGTCATCTCACGGGAATTTGCATATGTCTAAGTCATTCACACCCAAAGTCGTCACCGCCAATGATCTGCTCAAAGGCGACGTGATCTATCAAACAGCCAACGGCTGGACCCGCGATTTGGCCAATGCCGAAATCCTGACAGATGAGGCCCACGCCGATCTGCGCCTGATCGAGGGCAGCCAGCAGATCGCTGATGTTGTTGGCGTTTATCTGATGGATATCGCGCTAGATGGCACAGCCCCACAAACCACGCATTTTCGCGAAGCGTTTCGCGCAAAAGGCCCATCCAATTACGTCCACGGCAAACAAGAGGTCGCATAAGATGTACACCTACAATGATTTCGACAAATCCTTCATCGCAACCCGCAACTCCCAATTTCGCGACCAAGTGGAGCGCCGCATCGACGGATCGCTGACCGAGGACGAGTTCAAGCCGTTGCGCCTGATGAACGGTCTGTATCTGCAATTGCACGCCTACATGCTACGCGTGGCCATTCCTTATGGCACGTTGAACGGTGGCCAAATGCGCCAACTCGCGTTCATCGCGGACAAGTGGGACAAGGGTTATGGCCACTTCACCACGCGCCAAAACATCCAATACAACTGGCCAGAACTGCGCGATGTGCCTGATATGCTGGATGCCTTGGCCGAAGTGGGCATGCACGCGATCCAAACATCGGGCAACACCATCCGCAACGTGACCGCCGACCACTTTGCTGGCGCATCTGCAGATGAAATCGCTGATCCACGTCCTGTGGCCGAATTGATCCGCCAGTGGTCCACCGATCACCCTGAATTCCAATTTATGCCGCGCAAATTCAAGATTGCAATCACGGGGTCCCCGAACGACCGCGCCGTGACCCGTGCCCATGACATCGGGTTGCGCATGGTTGAAAAGGACGGCGAGGCTGGTTTTGAAGTCATCGTTGGTGGTGGCCTTGGCCGCACGCCGATGATTGGCAAAGTCATCACTAACTTCCTGCCCCAAGAAGACCTGCTGCCATACCTGGAAAGCGTTGTGTCCGTTTGGAACCAAATCGGTCGTCGCGACAACAAGTATAAGGCACGGATCAAGATCACTGTGCACGAGCACGGTATCGAAGAAATTCGCCGCCTTGTGAATGAACGTTTCGCAATAGTCAAAGGCAGCTTCTCTGGCATCGATCAGGTCCGTTTGGCCCAATACAAGACGCATTTTGCGGCACCTGACTTCACTGTGAAAGCAAAGGCTGTGTTCAAAGACGCATATCACAGCGATCCGATCTTCCGCTCATGGGCCGACACCAACCTGTCTGCGCACAAGGCAGACGGCTATTCCATCGTGTCGATTTCCATCAAGAAACAAGGCGACACGCCGGGCGATGCAACGTCAGATCAAATGCGCCTGATGGCGGATTTAGCAGAAACCTATGGCCACAACGAGCTGCGCATCAGTCACGAGCAAAACGTGATCCTTCCTCACGTTCACAAATCTGACCTGCCAGCGCTGCACGCAGCGCTTAAAGAGCAAGACCTCGCAACGGCTAACATCGGGCTGATCAGCGATATCATCGCCTGCCCCGGTATGGATTATTGCGCGCTGGCGACGGCCCGTTCGATCCCAATCGCACAGGAAATCGCCACACGCTTTGATGATTTGAAGCTTGAGCACGAAATCGGCAATCTTAAGATCAAAATCTCAGGCTGCATCAACGCCTGTGGCCACCACCACGTGGGCCACATCGGCATCCTTGGCCTAGATCGAGCTGGCGTCGAAAACTATCAAGTGACCCTTGGCGGCGACCACACTGAGACTGCCAAAGTTGGTGATCGTGCCGGTCATGGTTTCACGGCTGAGGAACTTGTTCCAGCGATTGAACGTGTTGTGGATGCCTACCTTGATCTGCGCACGGGCAAGGATGAAGAATTCATCGAAACATACCGCCGCCTTGGCCTCGCGCCATTTAAAGCGGCACTTTACCCAGAGGCCCAAGCCGATGCTGCATAGTAGCGCGTTTGATACCGCATACCGCAACGATGGTCGTGCCGCGTTTTTGAACGCGCGTTTCGCCCATGCGGGTGCCGTTGAGGTGATCAAAGCCGCCTTTGACGAAATCGGCAAGGTCGCCATGGTTTCAAGTTTCGGTGCGGATTCTGTTGTGTTGCTGCGCTTGGTTGCCCAAGTGGATCGTCACGCACCGGTGTTTTTTGTCGACACCGAGATGTTGTTTGATGAAACGCTAGAGTACAAAACGCGGGTTGCTGACTTGCTGGGCCTCACAAACGTCCGAGTCATCAAAGCCAAGGATGCGGACCTGCATGATCCAGCTGGAACACTGCATAAAACCGATCCAAACGCCTGCTGTTCGTTGCGCAAAACCGCGCCATTGCAGGGGGCTTTGGCCTCATATGATGGCTGGATCACAGGACGCAAACGCCACCAGTCTGGCACCCGCGCGCGCCTGAATATGTTTGAGTCCGAGGACAACACACCACGGATCAAAGTGAATCCGCTGGCATTGTGGTGCGCACAAGACACCCAGCGTTTCATGAAAGCCACGCAATTGCCGCGCCATCCTTTGGTGGCAAAAGGCTACCCATCCATCGGCTGCGCCCCTTGCACTACCCCTGTAAAAGAGGATGAAGATCCACGTGCAGGACGCTGGCGTGAAACCGAAAAAGAAGAATGCGGCATTCATTTTGTGAACGGCAAAATGGTGCGTACAGGAGTGAACACATGACTATTCTCGTTACTGACACAGGCTTTACCGCCGACACTTGGGATCAAGGTTACACACCTTTTGGTGAGGCCGCCAACGATGTGGTTTCCATTGATGTGCCTGCGGACACCAACCCTGCTGACATCGAAATCACGCCAACCCTAAAAATGGTGCGCATCGACTTTCCCAGCTTTGCTGATGGTCGCGGCTTCACAATCGCGCGGATGTTGCGCCTTACGGGCTACACTGGACGCTTGCGTGCCCATGGGCACGTGATTTCAGATCAATATCCAATGGCGCGACGCATAGGTTTTGACGAAGTCGAAATCAGCCAAGACCTCGCAGCACGCCAACCCCAAGAACAATGGAAATTCCGGGCGGATTGGAAAGACAACGACTATCAAGACCGTATGCGCGGCTGATTGCCCTCTTTCCAAACATCTTCACATTCCCTAGATCAAAAGGCGCAAGGGTTCCCTTGTGACATTTCAGCTATGACCGAGCAAAAAGCAGTGAACACCACATCCGCGCCCAAAGCCCCAACCTTGCCCGACGCCCAAACCGTCACATCCGTGACGCACTGGACCGATCGCCTGTTCTCATTTCGCGTGACGCGCCCCACGTCCTTGCGTTTTCGCTCCGGCGAATTCGTTATGATTGGACTGATGGGTAAACCGCATCCAGAAACGGGCAAGCAAAAACCATTGCTGCGTGCCTATTCCATCGCCTCCCCTGCATGGGACGACGAGATGGAATTCTATTCGATCAAGGTTCAAGATGGTCCGCTGACATCGCGCCTACAACACATCAAGATAGGTGATGAAATCATCATGCGCCCGAAACCTGTGGGCACCTTGGTTCATGACGCATTGCTGCCAGGCAAACGCCTTTGGTTCTTCGCAACCGGCACTGGCTTTGCGCCCTTTGCATCGCTGCTGCGCGAGCCACAAACATATGACGACTACGAAGAGGTCATCATCACCCACACCTGCCGCGACGTGGCAGAGTTGGAATACAGCCGCAAACTGGTCGAAGACCTACAAGCCGACGAGATGATGCAAGAACTGATCGGGGCCGAAAACCTTGCCAAGATCCGTTATTACCCAACGACCACACGTGAAGAGAGCTCAAAGATGGGCCGCATCACGACGCTGCTGGAAGATGGGACAGTGTTCAAAGATCTAGGGATCGACGGCATTTCCGTCGACACGGACCGTGCGATGGTTTGTGGGTCTATGGGGCTGAACAAAGACATCAAAGACATCCTAGAGGGCTTTGGCCTTATTGAAGGCGCCAACTCTGACCCACAACACTACGTTATCGAAAAAGCCTTTGTAGGCTAAATCAAATCAGTTTCTCCAGTCGAGGCATACCTTCATCTTGCCAAATAAACTCTGGGGGAGCGCCGTTTGGCGCGGGGGCGAAGCCCCTTTTTCTTCATAAAAATCAATTGAATAATATAAAACCGCGCCCATGACAGGCGCAGTTTCAGTCATTTTATGTGGGTTAGATTAAAGGCCCGCGGCTTCTTTGATCTTGTCCAAAACAGTTTGCAAAACTTCAGGGTTGTCCTTGGCTTTTTCCAAAGCTGTTTTCAACGCTGTCTTCTGAAACGCGCCAATTTCAGAACCGTCAATCATCTCAGACACTTTGTCCAAGTCGAAACCATCTACAGACAACAAATCAGCCATGCCACCAGAAGCAGCTTCAGCTGTTGCAGCTGCAGTATCAGTTACTGCTTCAGCTGTACCCGCAACGGCGTCTGTTGCTGTTTCATCGGCTGCTGCTGCGGTATCAGTCGCTGCTTCCGTTGTTGCAGCTTCAGCTGATGAGGCAGTTGCGTCACTTGCTGCGTCAACCGCACCATCTACAGCACCTTCAGTCGCGTCAACTGCATCACCAACTGCGTTAGACGCAGCTTCCAATGCGGCTGGTGCATTTACTACATCAGTTGCTGTGTCCATCAATTCTTTTGGGCTTGAACCCGAATATAGCATATAGCCACCACCCACGACTACGGCTGCAACAACGATCCACAATAGATTTTTCATAACTTTGTCCCCTCAGACATTCAAACGCAGATATTGGTAGTGCGCTGTATGAGGTGTCAAATGAGGGGGCAAAAAGAAAGGTACAAGGGGGAATACGTGCGATTTTGGCACATAGCAGCTGAAATTGCGTCTTGCGGAGGGCTACGCCGATGCTTACTTTGCACTATTAGATACATGCAATAACCAAAGGACGAATCTCATCGCTCGCAGACCTCATAACGCGCCGCCACAACGTGACACTGGCCCACGCATCAACGACAAAATCCGCAATGCTGAAATCCGCCTCATTGGCGCTGACGGCGAAAACGTAGGCGTTGTTTCCCCATCCCGCGCTATGGTGATGGCTGACGAAGCCAGTCTTGATCTAGTAGAGATCTCGCCAAACGCCAATCCACCAGTATGTAAGATCATGGATTTCGGCAAGTTTAAATACGAGACCCAGAAACGCGAATCTGAGGCACGCAAGAAACAAAAGATCATTGAGATCAAGGAAGTCAAATTCCGTCCGAATACGGACACCAATGATTACGAAGTCAAAATGCGCAACGTTTTCAAGTTTCTTGAAAACGGCGACAAAGTAAAAGTTACCCTTCGTTTCCGTGGCCGCGAGATGGCCCACCTTAACTTGGGTCGCGAATTACTAGAACGCGTTGCAGAAGATACAAAAGAGCACGGCAAAGTCGAAAACTTCCCGAAGATGGAAGGCCGCCAAATGGTCATGCTTATCGGTCAGCTGCCTTCAAAAGGCTAAGCTGTTTCACCGAAGACTTTTTAAAAGGCCGCACCGCTTGTCGTGCGGCCTTTTTCATTTCTACTGACCGGAGTGCTCAATGTCCCAATTCGCCAATTATCCCAGCCTCAAGGGCAAATCAGTTCTCGTCACAGGTGGCGCATCCGGTATTGGCCGCATGACGGTTGAAGCATTTGCCGCCCAAGGTGCCCACGTCGCCTTCCTTGATCGCGACGTTGAGAACTCCGCGCTTGTAACGGAGGCGACCGGTGCCCCGCATGCCATATGCGATTTACGCAATATTCCAGAGATGCAGTCCGCAATTGCCAAACTGGCCAATCAGATTGGCCCTTTCAGTGTCCTTGCCAACAACGCGGCCCGCGATGACCGCCACAAATGGCAGGACGTAACACCCGAATATTGGGACGAACGCATGGACACCAACCTGCGCCACATGTTCTTCGCTATTCAGGCCGTGGCACCTGCGATGATTGTGATGAGTGGCGGATCGATCATCAATCTAGGCTCAAACTCATGGTGGGAAACCGTTGGCGGCTTTCCAGCCTATGCAACGGCCAAGGCCGCAGTTCACGGTCTGACCCGCACAATGGCGCGTGATCTGGGGCAACATCGCATTCGCATTAATACTGTCGTCCCCGGCTGGATTATGACGGATCGCCAGAAGGAATTGTGGGCAACACCAGAAGGGTTAGAGGCCCATCGCAAAAGCCAATGCCTGCCTGATCTGATTGACCCAGTATACGTTGCACGAATGGTATTGTTCCTCGCATCAGACGATGCAGCGATGTGCACCGCTTCAAACTTTATGATCGAAGCTGGCTCTATCTAATCGCTTCAAAAAACTAATCGCTTTATCGAACAAAAGGCCCCGCTGGATACAATCCAACGGGGCCTTTCGTTTAACTCGGCCTAAATCAAGCTGCCTTGGTCACAGCCCGTTTGGCAATCACACCACATAGGTGCGCGCGGTACTCTTTGGAACCATGCAAGTCACCAATCATATTGTCCGCATCCAATATCAGACCATCTAACGCATCTGATGAGAAGTTAGCTGATAACGCCGCTTCAGCCTCGGCCCAACGGAACACGCCCTCTTCGGACGCCCCCGTGATCGCAACTCGCACGCCATCAGCGAACTTCGCCACCATCACACCAACAAGCGCAAAACGCGATGCTGGTTGTACGAACTTTTCGTAGTGCGAAACCTCTGGAATTGGGAAACGCACCTCGGTGACGATTTCGCCTTCCTCCAAAGCCGTTTCAAACATCCCTAGAAAATAGTCATCCGCCGCGATTTCACGTGTATTGGTGACCAACGTGGCACCTGATGCCAAAGCCGCCGCAGGATAACATGCAGATGGATCGTTGTTGGCTAGTGAGCCGCCAATTGTCCCACGATTGCGGACTGCAGGATCACCGATATGCCCTGCAAGCGCTGCTAGGCCAGGATAAGCGCCAGCTCCGGATGCAACAGCGTCGTGTGTCGTTGACCCGCCAATGCACAGTGCGCCGTCGTCGCCAGTGCAAATGCCTTGCATCTCAGGAATGTTAGACAGACTTACCAATGTTGTTGGCGAAGCAAGGCGTTGTTTCAGCGTTGGGATAAGGGTCTGCCCCCCACCCATGGCCTGCGCCTCGTCGCCTCCCAATGCTGCAACTGCATCGGCAATGCTGCTGGGTTTCTCAAATTCAAAGTTATACATCTTTTGTCCTTTCAGTTGGCCGCCCATTGCTGGGTTAAATGGCCAAAACATCACAAGAGCTGGGGCAATGCCCCAACCTCAAATTCAAGCGTTATTGATCGCATTCCACACGCGGTCCGGCGTCAGTGGCATATCTATATGCGCCACCTTCTTACCGCCCGAATGGAGCGCATCAATCACAGCATTTACAACCGATGGAGGCGATCCAATCGCACCAGCCTCACCGCATCCCTTCACACCCAATGGGTTGTGTGTGCAAGGCGTTTGGCAAGAATGATCAACCGAATAGAATGGCAGATCATCGGCACGTGGCATCGCGTAATCCATGTAGGACCCCGTCAACAACTGGCCACTTTCCTCATCATAGGAACATCCCTCAAGCAAAGCTTGACCAACCCCTTGGGCGATCCCACCATGTACTTGTCCAGAAACGATCATCGGATTGATGACGTTGCCAAAATCATCCGCAGCGGCAAACCGTTCAATCGTAACTTTGCCGGTATCCGGATCAACTTCAACTTCACAGGCATAAGCACCTGCAGGATAAGTAAAGTTTGACGGATCATAGAACGCAGTTTCTTCCAAACCAGGTTCGATCTCTTCCAAAGGATAGTTATGTGGAACGTAAGCAGCCAAGGTAACATCGCCCCAAGCCACTGACTTGTCCGTGCCTGCAACGCTGAACATACCGTCCTTTAGTTCGATATCAGTGTCTGACGCCTCCAGAAGGTGAGCCGCAATCTTCTTGGCCTTCGCGATGATCTTTTCCGTGGCGCGTACCATTGCAGATCCACAAACCGCGAGGGAACGCGAACCGTAGGTGCCCATCCCGAATGGGATCTTAGAGGTATCGCCATGGACAATATCGATCTGACTTTCGTCGATACCAATCATATCTGCAACGACCTGCGGAAATGCGGTTTCGTGCCCCTGCCCGTGGCTGTGCGCCCCGACCATAACTGAGATGGAACCCGTAGCGTTCACACGCACAGTAGCAGCATCATAAAGACCTGCACGCGCACCCAACTGACCAACAAGGTTCGACGGCGCGATGCCACAAGCCTCAATGTAGTTGTTGATGCCAAGCCCACGCCATTTGCCTTTGGCTTCGGATTCTTTGCGGCGTGCTTCAAAGCCGGTGAAATCACCGATCTCTTCCAATTTATCCATCGTCGCGTGATAATCACCCGTGTCATATTCCACTGCCACAGGCGTGGCATATGGGAATTCAGTCACATAGTTCTGACGACGTAATGCAACTGGATCAGCGCCCAATTCACGCGCAGCCATGTCGATAACACGTTCGATTTGATAGGTCGCTTCAGGGCGTCCAGCGCCGCGATACGCATCCACAGGCACCGTGTTGGTAAACATCGCTTTGACGTTCACATAGATCAGCGGAGTTTTGTAATTGCCCGCCATCAACGTGCCATGCAGCCATGTTGGAACGGATGAAGCGAAGGTGGATAAATATGCACCCATGTTGGCCAAAGTATCCGTGCGTAGGGCTGTAAAGTTGTTGTCTTTATCAAGCGCCAACTGAATGGTGGTAACGTGGTCACGACCATGTGCATCCGACATGAATGCCTCTGAACGCGACGAGGTCCATTTCACTGGGCGATTACAGGCCTTGGCCGCAAAGGTGCAAAACGCTTCTTCCTGATAATGGAAGATTTTAGTACCAAATCCGCCGCCAACATCTGGTGAGATAACGCGCAGTTTGTGTTCCGGAATGCCCAAAACAAATGCGCCCATCAACAGACGGATTACGTGCGGGTTTTGGGACGTGGTATAGAGCGTGTGTTGTTCATCGCTACGGGCATAATCACCAATGGCAACACGCGGTTCCATCGGGTTTGCCACAAGGCGGTTGTTGACCAACTCAAGCGTGGTCACGTGGTGGGCGTTCTTAAATGCCTCATCAACCGCGCCTTTGTTTTCTTCAACAAATCCCCAATCGTAACAAAGATTGGATGTTAGATCGTCGTGGACCTTGGTTGCGCCCTCTTTAAAGGCGTCCTTCATGTTGATCACAGCCGACAGCTCAGAAATATCGACCTCGATCGCCTCTGCTGCATCGCGTGCCTGTTCCAAACTATCAGCTACAACAGCAGCAATTGGTTCGCCAACGTGGCGTACTTTTCCATGCGCTAAAACAGGGTGCTTAGGTTCCTGCATCGGTTCGCCGTGCTTGTCGGTTACAAGCCAACCACAAGGGATACCACCAACAGCTTCAAAGTCAGCACCCGTGAAAATCTGGACAACACCCGGCATCGCAGCTGCGGCAGATGTGTCAACAGAATTTAATGTGCCGTGGGCAACATCTGAGCGCAGGAAGAACACGTAGGCTTGTCCGCGAATATTGATGTCATCTGTATAATTGCCGTTCCCTGTTAGGAACCGAACGTCCTCGCGCCGCTTACTGCTGGCACCAATTCCGCTTTTAATCTCACCGTCTTTTGGCATGGTCTTTCCTCCCTATCGCAGATCAACTGTTGTCAATCATACGCTGATGTTTGGTCAAAAGGCGGGACATCCGCCTTTCCATGATGTTTGGACTGAAACGCTGGGAAACTCTCCCTTCCCCGTTCGTTTGAAGTTAATCAGCACCCAATGCAGCAACGTCCTGTCCGGACGCGGCATAGATTGCCTTGATGATGTTGTGGTATCCGGTGCAGCGGCAAATATTACCCTCCAAATGCACACGAATTTCTTGTTCTGACGGCTTGGGATTGTCTTTCAACAATGCCGCAGTCGTCATCACCATACCCGGGGTGCAGAATCCACATTGCAAACCATGGTGGTCCTGAAACGCTTGTTGGATTATATTCAACGTGCCATCAGGTGCCGCTTGGCCTTCAATCGTCGCAACATCTGTGCCATCAGCCTCGGCAGCAAGCATGGTGCAAGATTTAACAGCGACCCCATCAACGTGAACCACGCATGCCCCACATTGGCTGGTGTCGCACCCAACGTGCGTTCCGGTCAAATCCAACGTCTCGCGCAAGAATGAAGACAAAAGCGTGCGTCCCTCAACTGTGCCAGACGCGGCTCTGCCATTCACGATCATCGTGACCTGTGCCATATCTCTCTCCCTGTTGTTTCGTTTTAATTGAATTGAGTTAAGCATGATGCGGGCCACTTGAGAACAAAAAACTTCCCTTACGGCAGGCCTAATGACCCTACGTTCTTGGCAAAACTCTTGCGCGTGGCTGGGGTCTGGTTGGGATTTCCTTAAGCAAACCACCCACCCCCATCGCTGCAATGTCCCCTTGTGACAAGGAAATTCCACACAGCAGTCGTTCCAGAACCCAATCCGCACCATTTAACGCAGGGGACCGCGCGCAGCCAGGCAACCCGATCACTGGCTTTGCGTCTAACTGACCAAAAAACAAAAGGTTCCCGGGATCAACCGGCATTCCAAAACCTGTGACCTGACCACCTGCTTGGCGCAACGCTTGGGGACCAACATCCATGGGGTCAGACGTTGCAGAGGCCGTGAGCAACAAGACGAACTCCCCTTCAGCTTCTGACAAAGCCGTCGTAATCGCCGCCTCATTATGTGGCACAACCGTTCGTTCAAGCAGCTCGACACCAAAACGATCCAATCGCCCACGCATGGCGTCACGGCCCTTGAATGAGAGCATTTCATCGCCAACCTGCGTTTCGATCAACGTAGCAGTTCGATACTGCAGTGTCGCAATACGAATGGCATTGGCAGCTACGCTTGCGGCCTGTGACAATGACGATTGCGGGACCGAATAGGCAATAATCTTGATCGTTGCGATCATACCGTTGCTATCAGTCCGATGGAATTGTGGGACCGTTGCCATTGTAATCATCGGATCAACAGCGTTTAGCGCCATTACAGCAGCCTCATCAATCTCTACAACCCCTGCGTTGATTGCATATAGATTGACGCGCCCTGCCCCTGCAGCCGAAATTCGCAACCCAAATTGCGCAGCATCTGGCACAACGGCTGCCGCCAATAGTGTCGCAGCCTCGTTTTCCTCAACGTCCCCATCTTCAAGACGCGCGACAACAATGTCAGTCTGCTGATCCGCTAAAAGGTCTTTGATATGTTCATTCGTAAGGACAGTGCCCTTAGCAATCCTGTAACTGGTACCGTTCGCGCCAGACTGAACATGAAGCGAATGGGCAAGCAAAGCCCCAACAGCTTGAGATGTTAGAACCGAACCAAAATTCATACTGGCTGGCGCAATACTTGAACCATCTCAGACAGGATCGAGACAGCAATTTCCTGTGGACTCGCTGCGCCGATGTCTAACCCAATGGGTCCATGAATACGGTCTATGTCCTTATGTGCAAAACCATCTGCTAGCAAGCGCTCAGCTCTTTTTGCATGGGTTCGTTTAGACCCCAAGGCCCCGATATAAAAAGACTTTGATCGCAGCCCAACATGCAATGCCGGATCATCTAATTTGGGATCATGGGTCAGCAACACCAATGCGGTGCGGGCATCAACGCCGTAAGTCTTAAGCGCCTCGTCAGGCCAATCCTCGAGGATCGTCTCACCGGGAAATCGTGCAGCTGAGCCAAAAGAACCACGCGGATCAATCACGACCGGATCAAAACCCGCAATGCGCGCCATCGGTATTAATGCTTGGGCAATGTGAACCGCACCAACAATAGCCAAGCGCAAAGGCGGATTGTGGATAGCTACGAACGTCATGCCATCCTCTTCGAAACCTGAACTGTCCTTAACAAATCGCTCAGCAAAGCCATCGCTGGTAAGTATACGCATACCACTTTTGATGTCGACCACATAAGCGATCCCTTTGCGGGTTGTGCGCGCCTCTACCAATTGGGCTAATAGTTCCTCTGGAAAGACTGCGCCAATCGGTTCGACCAAAACCTTGATCGTGCCACCACAGGCTAGGCCCACTGCAAAAGCATCACCATCGCTGACGCCATATTCCAAAACACGAGCCTCGCCCTGCGCCAACGCCTCAAGCGCCTCAAAAACCACGGTGCCCTCAACGCAGCCACCCGAAACCGATCCCTGCATTTCGCCATCACCTGCAATGGCCAATTGGGCACCAATCCGGCGCGGGGCACTGCCCCATGTTTGGATTACAGTCGCAAGTGCCGCGCCTTTTCCAGCGCGGTGCCATACCAAAGCCTGCTCTGGTGCATTTTCAAACATGTCCATTTGGACCCTCCGTTTCAGTGATATTCGCCCCAGAATGCAGCAATGACCAGAGGCTTTGATCCACTTTGTTGTCGCAGATCAGATGCATGTCCTTGCGCTTGCACCAAAGCCCCCCTAAATCTATCAGGCAATTATAAATTTCTCATGCCGGAGTGCCGCCCATGCCAATGCAGGCCAAAGACATCGAAGACTTGATCCGCGAGACTTTTTCAAACGCTACGATCACCATCACTGATCTTGCGGGTGACGGAAATCACTATGCGGCTGAAGTGATCGACGAAAGCTTCAAAGGTAAGAACCGCGTTCAACAACAACGCGCTGTTTATGCTGCACTTAAAGGCAAAATGGATGGCTCGCACGGCGAACTACACGCCCTCGCGCTGACGACTAAAGTTCCAGAATAATTGACCAAGGCCACGCGCCGACGTTTCGAATAATACCCTATCCAAAGGATAATCCGATGACTGATACAGCAAAACAAATCCAAACTCAGATCAGCGATAACAGCGTTGTTTTGTACATGAAGGGCACCAAAGAGATGCCACAGTGTGGTTTCTCCAGCAAAGTTGCTGGCGTTTTGAACTACATGGGCGTCGAATTTGCTGATGTAAATGTTTTGGCTGACGAAGCTATTCGCCAAGGCATCAAAGAGTTTTCTGATTGGCCAACTGTTCCACAGCTATACGTCAAAGGAGAATTCGTCGGCGGCTGTGACATCATCACTGAGATGACATTGTCCGGCGAACTGGACACCTTGTTTGCTGAAAGCGGTGTGGCGTTTGACAAAGACGCAGCAGACAAAATTCGCGAAGCCAACACATAGACTAAAAAGATGCGCAAATTACGCATCTTTGTTAGTTCATAGAGTCGAAAAAAGGCCGTTGGATTTATCCAGAGGCCTTTTCTTCAACTGAGGCTGCCAAAGATTCTGCGCGGGCTGCCAATTCTGCCAAAGTATCAGTGACAGTTGCTGGGATCACAGACACTTCGACGCGCTCTGGCGGTGGTGGTGCCATGTCACGCAAGCCTTCCAACTCCGCATCGCGCTCATTTAGTGTCCCTTGGGTTTGTTTTACCTTGTCCTCAAAGCTTGCGGTTTTATCCGCCAGCATTAGGCCCGCCATCAACAACATACGTGCTTCGGGCATACGTCCAACTTGGTCTGACAAAGTTTGAGCTTCGTCGTCCAACATCTTTGCAGCAGCCTGCAAATACTGTTCTTCACCGGCTTGGCACGCCACTTCAAAATTACGCCCACCAATGAAGATTGTGATTTCTGGCATTAGGCTACTCCCTCTGCTTCATTGATCAGTGGCGTCAACGCCTCGATAATTGCAGTTGTTTCTGAAACATCGACAGAACGGGCTGCACGCAGCGCTTCCAGCTCAGCCATCATAGATTTGTTAATCAAGTGTGGTTCACCTACACCCGCCTCATTGGCAATGCGCAACGCATCGTTCAGCTCGCGAAGGCCATCGTTGACTTTGCGCACCCGCTGGATTTCGGCGTCCAATTCGGCCATGCGCCCCTTGGCACCTTCTGCCATCTGTGTCGCTGCAGCCAATTCGCCTTCTTGGCGTTGGTTGAGCACACGGACACGTTCAGCCAGTTGTGCATTGGCTAACTTTTCTTCTTCAAGCGCTTGTTCAAGGGCTGCTGAATCGCCACCGCTGTTGGCACCCAATTGATCCAAGCCACCGGCCACACGGTCCATTGCCGCCATAATCCGTCGCTGAAGTTCGTCAATATCGCTCATGTATTGCCCTCGTCTTTTAGTATCTGACATATATTCGTTTTCATCAACTATATCTAAAGACAGCCCATAATCGAGCCACAATCGAATCGAATTTAGTCCCTAGTTTCAAACAGACTACCCAAAGCGACAAGAAAATGCGCCCCCTTTGGTTTCAGGGGTTTGTGGGTCGTCGCTCGTGCAAGTTTCGCACTAAGACAATATCCCCGACTTGATCTTTGCGTCTCGGCTGTTATGCAGCTTTAACTTCGACACTTTTCAAAGGATGATACCCCGTGGATTTGACTGCCCTACGCACCGCCAACCCCGATCATTGGCCCAAAGCAGCCGCCATTCGCGCGCTTACCTTAGACGCTGTTGCAGCTGCCAACTCTGGTCACTCGGGCATGCCAATCGGTATGGCCGACGTTGCAACTGTACTATTTGAAAAGCACCTGAAATTTGATGCATCTGCCCCACATTGGCCAGATCGCGATCGTTTCATCCTATCTGCCGGCCACGGCTCAATGTTGTTGTACTCTCTGCTTCATCTAACGGGCTATGAAGACATGACCCTCGAGCAGATCAAAAATTTCCGCCAGTGGGGCGCTATCACTGCCGGTCACCCTGAGTACGGTCACGCAACTGGTATCGAGACCACAACAGGTCCTTTGGGTCAAGGCATTGCAAACTCTGTTGGCTTCGCAATGGCCGAAGAGATCCAGCGCGCCACTTATGGCAAAAAAGCTGTGGATCACTACACATACGTCATGGCTGGCGACGGCTGCTTAATGGAAGGTGTAAGCCAAGAGGCAATTACGCTTGCAGGTCGCCACGCATTGTCCAAGCTTATCGTCATGTGGGACAACAACAACATCACCATCGATGGTACTGTCGAATTATCAGACCGCACTGACCAAGCTCAACGTTTCAAATCAGCAGGTTGGGCTGTTTTAGAAATCGACGGCCACGACCCAGTCGCGATTAATGAGGCATTGACCCAAGCTAAGAAGGGTAACAAGCCAACTATGATCGCTTGCAAGACCCACATCGCATTGGGCCACGCAGCACAAGACACATCCAAAGGCCACGGCGCATTGACTGACCCAGAGCAAATGGCAGCAGCCAAAGCCGCCTATGGTTGGACAACAGGTCCGTTCGAAGTTCCTGCAGAAACAAAGGCTGCATGGGAAGCTATTGGAACAAAGGGGAAAATTGCGCGTCTTGAGTGGGAAGAGCGCTTTGCGACCATACCTAAATCCAAGCAAGAACACTTTAATCGTGCTTATGCTTTGGAGGCGCCAAAGAAGCTAAGCGCCGCCGTAAAGGCGTTCAAAAAAGAAGCGTCTGAAACAGCTCCTAAGATAGCGACACGCGCCTCTTCTGAGAAGGTGCTTCAGGTCTTGAACCCGATCATGCCAGAGACTGTAGGCGGCTCTGCCGACCTTACAGGATCCAACAACACCAAGACATCTGACATGGGTGTTTTCGATTTGGACACACGCGCAGGTCGCTACGTCTATTGGGGCATCCGTGAGCACGGCATGTCCTCTGCGATGAACGGCATGGCGCTACACGGCGGCGTACGTCCATACGGCGGAACGTTCATGTGCTTCACCGACTATGCACGCCCAGCAATGCGCCTTGCGGCCTTGATGAAAATCCCAACAGTTTTCGTTATGACGCACGACAGCATCGGCCTTGGCGAAGATGGCCCAACACACCAACCTGTTGAGCACCTTGCAATTTCACGTGCAACACCAAATACTTACGTGTTCCGCCCAGCGGACACTGTGGAAACGGCTGAGGCATGGGAAATCGCACTAACCACCAAAGAGACCCCTTCTGTCTTGTCCCTAACACGCCAAGGTTTGCCAACGGTTCGCACCGAGCACAAAACCAAAAACCTGACCGCACAAGGCGCTTATGTTTTGGCGGATGCAGAGGGCAAGCGTCAGGTGATCTTGATGGCCTCTGGGTCAGAAGTTGAGATCGCATTGGCGGCACGTGACATCCTACAAGAGGAAGGGATCGGCACACGCGTTGTGTCCATGCCATGTATGGAATTGTTCGCACAGCAAGACGAAAGCTACCGCAAACGCGTGCTTCCGGGCGGCCCAGTTCGTGTGGGTGTTGAAGCGGCTGTACGCCAAGGTTGGGACCAGTGGTTGCTGGGCGAACGTGGCAAATCTAACAAAGCTGATTTTGTTGGCATGGACAGCTTTGGTGCCTCTGCACCAGCGAACGAATTGTTCGAACAATTCGGCATCACAGCAGCCAACGTTGCGGCGAAAGCCAAGGCGCTTCTGTAAGGCGTTAACGCACCGTTCGGCGCTACTGAACGGCTAAAATATACAAAAGGGCGGGTGTTATTTACAATGCACCCACCCTTTTTGCGTCAGAAATGTGGGGGTTAAAGGTAAAATGTACAGATCAGGGTGTGAACTGTACATTTTAGAGGCTCGGGGTGCGTTAACATCTTGTTTAGGATTGGTGCGCGTTAACGTTTGAACGGGGCGGTTAACTGTTTTTTAGGGAATGTTGGGTTTAACAGTGGAAAGCCTATCACACCGAAATTCCCAATAGTGGCAACTGATGGAATGCCGACCTAAGCATTGACTACCCAAGTGGCATTAAGACAGCGGGCAATATGAATAGTGTAAAGCCCAAAAATCTCCCAATGATCGTCAAAGAAATACCCTAATTTCCAGTCTACTCTGCCAGATAAATACAGCAGAGGTAATTCTATGGTACCGCCAGTTCGCCCAACTAAAGTAGATGTTGGGCTCCTTTATCAAGACTATGAACCGTTCTCATATGGAAAACTTGTTCAAGACCTACAGTTGATAGCTGGCGACAATTACGAGGTAGGACTTGGTCATCATCATGATGGATTGTTCGGCGTTGTCATAATCAATGGTGTGGTACTAAAGATCAGCCAGAACAGTTCGCCATTGGCCCTCGAGGGTTTGCAGGCGTGCTTCTCTCTCCTTTCACACAAATGAAAAGTCCCGACGCAAAGGCGCTGGTTCAGGCGCATCGTAAAAACATCTTTATCACCGTCGGAAGCGATGAAATTTTGACTGATGGTTTGGCTGACGGCTTGTCTGACCGTGATTTTGGAACGCTTGAAGATATCATGGGGGCTGAGTATTTCGCTCCCAAACACCAAATCAATACGAGTTTTCAAACTGGCTATTCATTGCGCAACTTTTTGCCAGCCACATCGCCAATATGACTAAACCAGACCTCATTCCCTGGTGCCAGTCTGATCAACTTTTGACGCCAGACCAGTTTGACCTACAAAAAGATCCTCGCGCTATGAGCGTTTAGGTTCACCCAAATATGTTTTCAGACGGCAGTGATCCAGCAGGAAATTTAAAAGTCGGTTTTCACGCGTTTGGCTCTGAACATATCACCGGCCATCACGTTCTCGTAGAAGCAACCGCACTCTTGTTGGATAACGTGCGCAACGCAGTGAATAAATTTATTTACTCAATAAGTCTTTCAAATACTTTACCGCAAGACGGTCACATCGTTGAACTGAAATCTGGAGGAAGACTGAGAGTTTCTCGAAACGCCTCCGACAAGCGTTTCCCACGGGCATATCTGTCGGTCGAAGTTCTTGATGTCAGATCAGCGCCAATGGGTACCAAAGGGCCAAGTCCGAAGCCCGAAAGACCACTGGCAACGAAACGACTTAAAGTAGCACAGGAATTATTTCAAACGCATACGGGTCAACTCGTCTGCGGCGTCGCCAGCGTTTTGATCTTCGGTGGCGCATTTGGACTCATTACCTTTAGCGCCTGGTTCATTCGGTGCAATTTCAAACCCAAAGTACAGTGACCTTAATCATTTTAGATGTGGGGTGCCTCTCCTAGAGCCCTCTGCATCTGCTGTGCAGGAATTGCTGACCAAATTCGGTTTAGCGGTTGAATCGTTCGGCTTCCTGCGATTCACCTTTATCTCAGCAACTGATTTCATGTATCAACAGACCAACTTGATGCCAGTGTATTTATGAACGGGGTAAATCGAGACAAACAAAATGCACAGCCGACTCCTCTATGCACGCCTAGGCACCGGCCGCTCACTTCGCTTTCTTACGTAGCTCACCCAAACTGTTAGCGCCATCATCGATGTTTGCGCTACCGTTGCCGCTATCAGTCTGAATTTGCGCCATTTAACCCTTTCTTGATCAAACCCAGCCCCCTAAGAACATTTTAGAAATTAGATATCTCGAGGATTCTAAAATGACGGTAAAAGTAGGCATCAACGGGTTTGGCCGCATCGGGCGCTGCACTCTGTCTCATATCTCGCAATCGCTGCGTAACGACATCGAAGTTGTTAAGGTCAATGCGACGGGGCCTTTGGCCACTGCTGCGCATCTGATCAAATATGACTCTGTCCATGGCCGTTATCCTCACGAAATCACCGTTGGCAATCGCACCCTTGATTTGGGCCGCGGCGAGATCGAGATGTTCTCGACCTATAATATGGACGAGCTGGATTGGTCGGGTTGCGATGTTGTGATGGAATGCACCGGCAACTTTAACGACGGGCATAAAGCGAAAAAGCATATTGAGCGCGGCGCGAAACGTGTGCTGTTGTCTGCCCCCGGCAAAAACGTGGATAAAACTGTGGTGTTTGGCGTTAACGACGAGTTGATGGCAGCTAATGACACGATGATCTCAAACGGATCCTGCACCACCAACTGCCTTGCCCCGCTGGCCAGGGTGTTGGACGCGGCATTCGGCATTGAGTCTGGCATCATGACCACGATCCACAGCTATACCGGCGACCAACCCACCCTAGATCGCCGCCACGATGATTTGTACCGCGCCCGCGCTGCGGCTATGGCGATGATCCCCACATCAACGGGTGCTGCCAAGGCGCTGGGTGAAGTGCTCCCACAGCTTAAGGGCAAATTGGACGGCTCCGCGATGCGCGTCCCTACCCCCAATGTTTCGGCTGTCGACCTGACGTTTTACGCCAAGTGCGATGTGACGGTTGAAGAAGTGAACGCCGCTGTCGCCAAAGCCGCCGCTGGTCCGATGGGCCGCGTATTGGCCTATGACGACGAGCAGAAGGTTTCGATCGACTTTAACCACACCGAACACAGCTCGATCTTTGCCCCTGACCAGACCAAGGTTGTTGGTGGACGCATGGTGCGTGTGCTGGCATGGTATGACAATGAGTGGGCGTTTTCTGTGCGTATGGCCGATGTGGCTGTTGCGATGGGTCAGTTGGATTAAGCCACCCGCTTAACAACGGTACACTTGCGAGATTAGGGTAAGGCTGGCATATCAGCCTTACCCTTTAGCTGTTTTAAGCCCCATTCATATGACAAACCCAATCGCTTTAGTTCTTGGCCTGATTATTGTGATAGGCATATGTGTCGATATTTTTATGTTCGATACAGCCTACCTTCTCTTTTTAGCAAGGAAACTCGCTGAATTCACAGAATGGTTGGCTTTCTGGCGCTAAGCGCTGGTGAGGTTTGGCGGTTGACAAAACCTTCAAAATGGCAATGTTAGCGATAACATGAACTTGTCATATTTGACGAGCGAGACCGTTCAAGAAGGAACCCGTATATGACCACTAAAATTGCAATCAATGGATTTGGCCGTATTGGCCGTAACGTATTGCGCGCACTGCTTGAATCAGGTCGCACAGATTTGGAAGTCGTGGCGATCAACGACCTTGGTCCAGTTGAAACAAACGCACACTTGTTGCGTTTTGATTCCGTCCACGGCCGTTTCCCAGGCACCGTAACAACAACCAAAGACACAATTGACGCAGGCCGCGGCCCAATGCGCGTGACAGCAATCCGCAACCCAGCAGACCTGCCATGGTCTGACGTTGACGTTGTGATGGAATGTACAGGTATCTTCACATCCAAAGAAGCATGCCAAGCGCACCTTGATAACGGCTCTAAACGCGTATTGATCTCCGCACCGGGAAAAGATGCAGACAAAACAATAGTTTACGGTGTGAACCACAACACATTGACTACCGACGACTACGTTATTTCCAACGCGTCCTGCACAACGAACTGCCTGTCCCCTGTTGCTAAGGTCTTGAACGATGCCATCGGCATCAACAAAGGCTTCATGACAACGATCCACAGCTATACAGGCGACCAGCCAACGTTAGATACGATGCACAAAGATCTATATCGTGGTCGCGCTGCAGCATTGTCTATGATCCCAACATCTACGGGCGCTGCTAAGGCAGTTGGCCTTGTATTGCCTGAGCTGAACGGCAAGCTGGATGGCGTTGCGATCCGAGTTCCAACACCAAACGTATCTTGTGTGGATCTGACGTTTGAAGCGTCACGCAACACGACTGTTGAAGAAGTGAATGCAGCCATCCGCGCAGCCGCTGATGGCCCGCTGAAAGGTGTTCTTGCCTACACAGACCTTCCAATGGTCAGCACAGACTTTAACCACGACCCTGCATCCTCCACGTTCCACAACGACCAAACTAAGGTTCTGGATGGCAACATGGTGCGTATTTTGACCTGGTATGACAACGAATGGGGTTTCTCGAACCGCATGTTGGACACAGCAGTTAAGATGGGCAGCTTCGCGTAAGGCAAAGCCTAGCCTGTTAGATAAATGAAAAGGTGCGCTTTTGGCGCACCTTTTATAATGGTAAATCGCTTAAATTAGTATGGGTCAGCCCAAGCGTTCTTTCAGCTTTTGGTTCACCAATGGCGTCACAAATTTGCTGACATCACCGTCCAGACGGGCAATCTCTTTTACCAGCTTGGATGCGATTGCCTGATGCTTTGCTTCGGCCATCAAGAACACAGTTTCAACGCTGTCATCCAGCACACGGTTCATGCCAACCATTTGGTATTCATACTCAAAGTCGGCTACCGCACGAAGACCACGAATGATCATCGTAGCCTCAACATCATGGGCACAATCGATCAAAAGGTTCTCAAAAGGATGTGCTACAATCTCTGTGCCTGTCTGTTCAGACAACTTGACGCATTCCGCTTCAATCATCACCACGCGTTCCTCAAGGGAAAACAACGGACCCTTGTCGCGGTTGATCGCAACGCCGATAACCAAGCGGTCCACCAGCATACTTGCGCGACGTATAATATCAACGTGACCCAGCGTTATCGGGTCAAAGGTTCCTGGGTATAGTCCTACGCGCATGGCCACGCTCCGTCGCATAATTAAGTTGCGCGCAGGCAATCATTTTGTGCCAAAGATTGCAAGCAGGTGTTAGCGTCAACAGACCAACAAAAAGCCTAGTGGCCCATTATCATGCCCTCAAGCGCATCTTTCTCCATCGCCAATTCACTTAGGCGCGCTTTTACAACGTCACCAATCGTTATTAAACCAACCATATCCCCTGATTCTACCACAGGCATATGGCGAAAACGGCCCTCTGTCATCATCTTCAAAACGTTGTCTGCACTTTCATCACGTGAACAGGTTACAAGCTTAGAGGTCATGTAGGCATCAACTTTATCCATCAGACAGCTGGCACCACGATTGGCAATCGCGCGCACGATATCACGTTCGGACAAAATGCCCTTGGCGTCCTTACCAGTCTGAGAAATAACGACAGTACCAATCTTACGGTCCGAAAGTATTTTTGCCGCTTCTGAGACCAAAGACCCTGATTTCACAGTGACAACTGCGTCGTCAGATTTTGACTTTAGAATTTGATATACCAGCATAGATACTCCCCTAAAATATGTAATGAATAACTATAGGGTTGCCGCAAAAGTGGTCTAAGTCAAGATTCCTGCTTCGAGGCGGAAAACCTCCTTGCGCACCCCATCAGACAGAGTTTGAGCAAACTGCGCCAGCTTTGCATTTTGGCGATCATCCTCGTGGCGGATCATGTAAAAACTGCGTGTCAGGGCAATTTCATCTTGCAGCACAAATTTTAACTCAGGTGCAAAAGGCATCGCAAAATCGTGCACCACACCCACGCCACCGCCACGGCGCAATAGGTGCAACTGCACTGATACAGAGTTGGACGCAAGCGGCACGCGCCCTACCCCGATATCAGCCAAATAATCCAACTCACTGTCAAAGATCATATCCGGAATATAACCCACAATTCGGTGCCCGCGCAGCGCGTCCTTTTCCGATATCCCGCCCGACCCTTTCAGATACGCCTCAGATGCCGCCAAATGCAGGCGATAATCCGTGATCTTCTGAACCGTCAAACGCCCAGCCGTTGGAGCACTTACCCCAATTGCCAAATCCGCCTCGCGGCGCGACAGATTGAAAACACGCGGCAAGGCCACGATCTGAATGTCCAACTCCGGATGCACAACCGCCAAAGCCGCACAAACCTGCGGCAGGATATAGTTAGCACAGCCATCGGGGGCCCCAATGCGCATTTGGCCTGTCAGACTATCACTCTGCACCGGCAGACTGCTTGTGGCGATGCGCATCGCGGTCTCGGCTTCCTCTGCACGACTTAACAATTCAGCCCCAGCAACGGTCAGCGCATACCCTTGAGGGGATTTTACAAATAGTCCTGTCCCCAGCGACGTCTCCAAACGCGCCATGCGCCGGCCCAGCGTCGCGGGATCAAGGCGCAACTGCTTGCCTGCTGCAGACAGCCCACCTTCACGCGCCACCGCCAAAAATAAACGCACGTCATCCCAATTATCTTGCATGACCCATCACCCCAGTTGCCGCTCCACCTTCACCTTACCCTATAAACTCTGGGGGAGGCCGCAGGCCGGGGGCAAAGCCCCTGCTCCCACCTCATCCCCACACCTATAAAAATGCAAAGCTGTTTTGACATCTTTCCCCTGTTGCATGATTTTTTGCAAGGCTAAGCTATGATCAAATCAACCAAAGGGATTACCACATGCAAGAGCTCACGCATTACATCAACGGCGCACACGTCAAAGGCACATCAGGCCGTTTCGCAGACGTCATGAACCCAGCCACCGGCGAAGTTCAGGCCAAGTGCCCATTGGCATCTGCTGCTGAAATGGACCAAGCGGTTCAATTCGCTGCTGCTGCACAGCCAAAGTGGGCTGCAACAAACCCACAGCGCCGCGCCCGTGTGATGATGAAATTCGTCGCTTTACTGAACGACAACATGGACAAGTTGGCCGAGGCTCTTTCCCGCGAGCACGGCAAAACTCTGCCCGACGCCGCAGGCGACGTGCAGCGCGGCCTTGAAGTGGTTGAGTACTGCATCGGTGCCCCTGAGCTGCTCAAAGGCGACTACACTGACTCTGCAGGCCCTGGCATCGACATGTATTCCATGCGCCAAGCTCTTGGTGTGACTGCAGGCATTACCCCGTTCAATTTCCCCGCCATGATCCCGATGTGGATGTTTGCCCCTGCCATCGCATGTGGCAACGCGTTTATCCTGAAACCCTCCGAGCGTGATCCATCTGTCCCATTGATGCTTACTGAATTGATGGAACAAGCAGGCCTACCAAAAGGCATCCTTCAGGTTGTGAACGGCGACAAAGAAGCCGTAGACGCGATTCTACACCACGACGTAATCCAGTCTGTTGGCTTTGTTGGTTCAACCCCAATCGCGGAATACATCTACTCAACAGGTTGTGCGAACGGCAAACGTGTTCAGTGCTTTGGCGGCGCGAAAAACCACATGATTATCATGCCAGATGCTGACATGGATCAAGCAGCTGACGCTTTGATCGGTGCCGGTTACGGCGCTGCTGGCGAACGCTGCATGGCGATTTCCGTTGCGGTTCCAGTGGGTGACGACACAGCCGATCGTTTGATCAAAAAGCTGGTTCCACGGATCGAAAAGCTAAAAGTTGGTCCATACACCTCAGGCAACGATGTGGATTACGGTCCTGTTGTGACAGCAGCCGCAAAAGCCAACATCGAACGGTTGGTTCAAACCGGTATCGATCAAGGTGCTGAGTTGGTTGTTGATGGTCGCGATTTCTCATTGCAAGGCTACGAGGACGGCTTCTTTGTTGGCCCACACTTGTTTGACCGCGCCACCAAAGACATGGACATCTACAAACACGAGATCTTTGGCCCAGTCCTCACATGTGTACGTGCAGAAACATACGAAGAGGCCCTAGGCCTTGCAATGGACCACGAATACGGCAACGGCACGGCGATCTTTACCCGTGACGGCGACGCAGCCCGTGATTTCGCAAACCGCATCAACGTTGGCATGGTCGGCATCAACGTGCCAATCCCTGTGCCATTGGCCTACCACACCTTTGGTGGCTGGAAGAAATCTGTGTTCGGCGATTTGAACCAACACGGTCCAGATGCGTTCAAATTCTACACACGCACCAAAACTGTGACAGCGCGCTGGCCATCAGGCATTAAAGAAGGCGGAGAATTCTCAATCCCAGTGATGGAATAAGCAATACTGAGTGCCGCCCGTTGTGGTGGCACTCCCACCCTAATACGACCAACACAAACTCTCATGCTTTGAAATATTCGTGAAATAGTTTCAATTTAACATCTGTTCAATTCCCTTAGCAACCAGCACGCGAGGACCGACATGGATTTTGCCTTAAGCGAAGAACAATCTGCAATTTTTGATATGGCCTATGCCTTTGGCCAAGACGCCATCGCGCCCTACGCACGTGAGTGGGAAATTGCCGAAACAATCCCCAAAGACCTGTGGCCAAAAATTGGCGAACTTGGCTTTGGTGGTCTTTATGTTTCTGAAGACAGCGGCGGCACAGGCCTTTCGCGCCTTGATGCGACCCTCGTTTTTGAGGCCCTCAGCATGGCCTGTCCTTCAGTTGCGGCCTTCCTCTCCATCCACAACATGTGCGCCAAGATGATCGACGGCTTTGGCAGTGATGAAATGAAGGCACGTGTGATGCCTGACGTTTTGGCGATGAACACTGTCCTAAGCTATTGCCTGACAGAGCCCGGATCAGGATCAGACGCCGCAGCCCTAAAAACCCGCGCAGAGCGTACAAACGAGGGCTACACCCTGAACGGAACCAAAGCGTTCATTTCGGGTGGTGGCTATTCAGACGCCTATGTTTGCATGGTGCGCACGGGCGAAGACGGCGCTGCGGGTGTATCCACTGTTTTTGTCGAAGACGGGTCAGATGGTCTGTCCTTTGGTGGGTTAGAGCAAAAAATGGGCTGGCGTTCACAACCCACTGCGCAGGTTCAATTTGATGAGTGCAAAGTCGCCGCACAGAACCTGATTGGTGAAGAAGGCAAAGGGTTTAAGTATGCGATGATGGGCTTAGACGGCGGTCGTTTGAACATCTCTGCCTGTTCGCTAGGTGCAGCCCAAACTGCCCTGAACTCGACGCTGGATTACATGGGCGAGCGCAAAGCCTTCGGCAAATCCATCGACCAATTCCAAGGGCTGCAATGGCGCCTTGCGGATATGGAAATCGAGATGCAAGCCGCCCGTGTTTTCCTACGTCAAGCGGCATGGAAATTGGACACAGGTGCGCCAGATGCGACCAAATATTGCGCTATGGCTAAGAAATTCGTGACTGAAGTCGGCAGCAAAGTTGTCGATCAATGCCTACAACTGCACGGCGGCTACGGCTATCTAGCTGATTATGGCATCGAGAAGCTAGTACGCGACCTGCGCGTTCACCAAATTCTTGAAGGCACCAATGAAATTATGCGGGTCATCGTGGCCCGCGACATGTTGAAGAACCGCTAAATCATATGACTGACATCTCTATTCGCATCATCGGCCAGACTGGCCGCATCACTTTGCAACGCCCGCAGGCGTTGAACGCCATGACCTACGAGATGTGTCTGGCGATTGAGGCCGCCCTTGATGACTGGCGCGCAGACCCTGCTGTTAAGTTGGTCGTCATGGACGCGCAGGGCGATCGCGCCTTCTGCTCGGGTGGTGACATCGCGGATATGTATGCAACGGGCACGGCAGGTGATTTTGCCTATGGTCAGAAATTTTGGGCAGATGAATACCGCCTGAACGCCAAGATATTTGAATACCCAAAACCTGTTGTTTCCTTCCTTCAAGGGTTCACCATGGGAGGCGGCGTTGGGATTGGGTGTCACGGATCACACCGCATTGTCGGTGACACCAGCCAGATCGCTATGCCTGAGGTGGGCATTGGATTGGTCCCTGACGTTGGCGGTACCTTGATGCTGGCCTTGGCTCCTGAACGCTTGGGTGAATACCTTGGTACAACCGCGTCGCGCATGAATGCATCCGATGCGATCTTTGCCGGTTTTGCAGATATCTATATTCCCGAAGGCAAATGGTCTGACCTGATTGCCCAGCTTGAAACAACGGGCGACACCGCTTGCCTTGTTCCTGAGACCCCCGCCGAAATTGGACCGATCCAGTCACAGATGCCTGAGATCACCAAACATTTCCGTGGCGTTGGCCTGTCGGATGTTTTGACCACACTGGAAAACGACGACAGTGAGTTTGCCCAAAAGACGTTAAAACAACTGCGCCGTAACAGTTCGCTTTCTATGGCGTGTACCTTTGAAATTCTGAACCGTTTGCGTGGCTCTAACATCTCGCTGGCGAAGGCACTGGACCTTGAATACCGCTTTACCGCGCGGAGTATGGAGCACGGCGACTTTATCGAGGGCATCCGCGCCGCGATCATCGACAAAGACCGCAGCCCCAAATGGCAATTCGCAGATGGCACCGTTCCTGCGACGGCTGTTTCAAAAATGTTGCTGCCATTGGGCCAAAACGCATTAAATTTGCAAACCGACACATCGGAAGGACACGGCATGAACATCGGCTTTATCGGACTGGGCAACATGGGCGCACCTATGGCTGCCAACTTGGCTGCTGCGGGACATAACGTGACGGGCTTTGACCCGGCTGGCACAACGGCTGAAGGCGTTTCTGTGGCGGCCACCTCTGTTGAAGCTGCAACAGGTGCAGATGTTGTTATCACAATGCTACCCAACGGTGCGATCCTGCGCAGTGTTGCGGCCGAAGTGATCCCTGCGATGGAATCAGGTGCGACCTTACTGGATTGTTCAACTGTCGACGTTGAGAGCGCCAGCGCCGTGGCTGCGGATGCTCAGGCGGCGGGCCTATTTGCTGCTGATGCGCCTGTGTCGGGTGGTATCGGTGGTGCGGCCGGTGGAACGCTGACATTCATGGCGGGCGGGTCTGAGGCGGCATTTGCCACTGTGTCCCCGTTGTTTGAGATCATGGGACAAAAGGCAGTACATTGCGGCGCGTCAGGTGCAGGCCAAGCGGCCAAGATCTGCAACAACATGGTTTTGGGAGCAACAATGATAGCGACCTGCGAGGCATTTGCCTTGGCAGACAAGCTGGGCCTTGATCGTCAAAAGATGTTTGACGTTGTCAGCACATCCTCTGGATACTCATGGTCGATGAACGCCTACTGCCCTGCCCCAGGCGTTGGTCCGACCAGCCCCGCAGACAATGATTACGCGCCGGGATTTGCAGCTGAGCTGATGCTGAAGGACCTAGGGTTAAGCCAACAGGCTGCAAGTGCGGTAGATGCAGATACGCCAATGGGTGCATTGGCCCATGCGTTGTATAAGAAGTTCGTTGAGGACGAAGGCGGTTTGGGCAAAGATTTCAGTGCCATGTTGCCACGGTTCGAACAGCTCAACCGTAGGGTGTGATCTGGGTCAAACCCTGACTTAAATGAGTTTGAATTGCGGTATTGCTTCTCAGAAAAGCGATTATTTCGGTAGTGAGGGCAATACACAATTCGACATAATTATCTGATAATAATAGATTAATTATAAGTACCAAAAAGCATAAATCGTTTTAGCATTTCACTTCTGTGATCCCACTATTTCCTTATTAACTACAATCGAATGACAAATTCTCCCCGCATAACTGCCTCATGGCGGATCAACTCCGCTTAATGAGATCGAGGGAAGAATGGCGACAGCAACAGAGCTGCCTATAAATACGGGTACGACAGCACTTGATATGGCAAATGAGATTTTCAGCAGCGGCATGGACGTCAATACCGCCACCTACAGCGGTGACGCAGACTCTAGTGGTACATATTCAAACGGAGATGCAGTTTCCCCATTCACAACACCCGGCGATACAGGCGTTATCCTTTCAACCGGCAACGCAATCGATTTTACAAACAGTGACGGCAGCACAAATACAAACCAATCAGGTGGGACCTCAACCAATGCAACTGGTGGCATTGATGGTGACGCTGATTTTAATGCTCTTGCTATCGGCAGCTCGTTTGACGCGACATTTCTAGAGATAACGTTTACGCCAACCGGCGACACCATTACCCTTGATTTCGTCCTAAGCTCTGAAGAATATCCCGACTTTGTGAACACACAATACAACGACGTCATTGGCGTTTGGGTGAATGGCACTCTCGCGACGGTCAGTGTTGGCGACGGTACGGCATCTATTAGCAACATTAACAGTGGCGAAACGCAAAATATTTTCAACAATAACTTGGCAGATCAATTTAACACGGAAATGGATGGCTTCACTGTTACCTTGACCTTTGTTGCACCTGTAACCCCTGGCGCAATCAATACCTTAAAAGTTGGCGTCGCAGATGTTGGCGACAGCGGCTATGATACCAATTTTTTGATCGCAGGTGGTTCGGTTCACTCGACTGTCATTGCCAAAGATGACACCATCATCTTTGGCAAAAATGATACAATAATTCTTGATGTTTTGGGCAATGACAGTTCAACTGGTGGTGCATTGACGGTCACGCACTTACACGGTCAGGCTGTTGTCACATCTGACCCTTCCAACAATTCAATTACCTTGGCGAAGGACAAACGATTACCCTCCTGTCCGACGGAACGTTTGAAATTCAGGGCGATGCTGACCTCGAGACTGTCTATTTCAACTACACAATTGAAGATGCGGCACACAATACTGACAGTGCCTTGGTCGAAGTCGTCCAAATTCCATTTTTCGTTTCAGGGACTTCCATTGAAACGACTAATGGCTCTGTCTTGATCGAAAACATTACCGCTGGCATGTATGTTCACACCCATGATTACGGCCTGAAAATGGTCCGTTGGATTGGGAACAGCACAATTTTCAACAATCCAAAACAACGCCCTATTCGAATTAAAGAAGGTTCATTCGGCGCAACCTCAGATTTGTTGGTTTCACCACAGCACCGCGTTCTTGTTGAAGGGTGTTGGGGGGAACCGTTGTTTGGCGAAACAGAGGTGCTGGTAAAAGCCAAGGATTTGATCCACAACCTGACTGTAACCAACGACTATGACATGGAGCAAGTCACATACCACCACATGCTGTTTGATCGTCACTAGGTGATCACCGCCAATGGCGTGGCCTGTGAAAGCTATTAACCGGGGGATCAGACAATGTCTGGCTTTCACTATGACACCCAAGAAGAGATCCTAACCCTGTTCCCTGAACTGCGCGAAAATCTTGGCAATCATGGGGGTTCCGCGCGCCCTCGTATTAAAGGACGCGAAGCTGGGCCGCTTTTGGCGGCAATGGCTGCCTAACTATTTAGCGGGTGCCGCTTTCGGCTTCAGCATGTCCTTCAGGTAATAGCCTGTATAGCTGCCCTCGACCTCGGCCACTTTTTCAGGTGTGCCTATGGCAACAACCATACCACCACCATCACCGCCCTCTGGGCCGATGTCGATGATGTGGTCGGCGGTTTTGATCACATCAAGGTTGTGTTCGATCACGATCACCGAATTCCCCTGATCCACCAATTCATGCAGAACTTCCAATAACTTGCGCACGTCTTCAAAGTGCAAACCAGTCGTTGGTTCATCAAGGATATACAGCGTGCGGCCAGTGGAGCGCTTGCTGAGTTCCTTAGACAGTTTCACACGCTGTGCTTCACCACCTGACAAGGTCGTCGCCTGTTGGCCCACCTTGATATAGCCCAGCCCAACACGCACCAATGCATCCATTTTGTCGCGAATACTTGGCACCGCCTGGAAGAACGTTTGCGCGTCCTCAACCGTCATGTCCAAAATATCGGCGATGCTTTTGCCCTTAAACTTAATCTCAAGCGTTTCGCGGTTGTAACGCGCACCGCGGCAGGTTTCACATTCAACATAGACATCAGGCAGGAAGTGCATCTCGATCTTGATCACGCCATCGCCCTGGCACGCCTCACAGCGTCCACCTTTGACGTTAAAACTGAAACGCCCCGGCTTATAACCGCGCGCTTTGGATTCAGGCAAACTAGCAAACCAATCACGCATCGGGGTAAAGGCCCCTGTGTAGGTTGCAGGGTTCGACCGCGGCGTACGGCCAATGGCGCGTTGGTCGATGTCGATGACCTTATCCAACAGCTCAAGCCCCTTGATGGTTTCACAAGGCGCAGGTGTCTGGCGCGCCCCGTTCAGGCGCATGGATGCAGTCTTAAACAGTGTCTCAATTGTCAGCGTGGATTTACCGCCCCCTGAAACGCCCGTCACACAAACGAACTGCCCCAATGGGAATTCAACGGTAACATTTTTGAGGTTGTTGCCCGTGGCTTTGACAACCTTCAGCGACCTCTTCTTACCTTTACGGCGTGTCTCTGGCACTGCAATTGAACGAGCACCCGTGAGGTACTGACCGGTCAAAGATTTAGGGTCATTGGCAACCTGATCAGGGGTCCCGTGTGATACGACCTCACCACCATGCACGCCCGCGCCCGGACCGATGTCAAAGACGTAGTCGGCTTCACGAATTGCTTCTTCATCATGTTCGACCACGATCACGGTATTGCCCTGATCGCGCAGGTTCTTAAGTGTCAGTAGAAGGCGATCATTGTCGCGCTGGTGCAGGCCGATGGAAGGCTCATCCAGAACATAAAGAACGCCCGTCAGGCCAGAACCAATCTGGCTAGCCAAACGGATACGTTGGCTTTCACCACCACTCAATGTACCACTTGAACGTGACAGCGTAAGATATTCTAATCCAACATTATTAAGGAAACCAAGGCGCTCACGAATTTCCTTTAGAATGGCTTTGGCAATCTCATTCTTTTGTTTGGTCAAACGCTCAGGAACAGTGTCACACCACGCGAATGCTTCGCTGATCGACATCTGTACAATTTGCCCTGCATGGATATCTGCGATCTTCACTGCAAGCGCTTCGGGGCGCAGACGATAGCCTTCGCACATCCCGCATGGGCGGTTGTTTTGATAGCGCTCAAACTCTTCACGGATCCAGTTGCTATCGGTCTCACGATAGCGGCGTTCCATGTTTGGGATGACCCCTTCAAAGACGCGGGTCACGTTGTAAACACGTCCACCTTCGTCATAGCGAAATTCAAGTTCTTCATCACCAGAACCGTGCAAAAAGACCTGCTTCACATGCGCTGGAAGGTCTTTCCATTTTGTCTGTGGATTAAACTCATAATGTTTGGCGATGGATTCGATTGTCTGCAAAAAGTACGGTGATTTACCTTTGCGCCACGGGGCCAAAGCACCATCATAAACGCGCAAATCTGCATCCGGCACGACAAGGCGTTCGTCAAAGAACAGCTCTTTGCCAAGACCGTCACAGGTTGGGCAGGCCCCAAAAGGCGCGTTGAATGAGAACAAGCGCGGTTCGATCTCTGGAATCGTGAAACCACTGACGGGACAGGCAAATTTCTCAGAAAATGTATTGCGGACAGGGTCACCCTCAGCCGGTGCGGTTTCAACGATGGCAATACCGTCCGCCAGATCAAGCGCAGTGCGCAAACTGTCCGCCAGACGTGTCTCTAACCCTTCGCGCACCACAATACGATCAACAACCACGTCGATGTCATGACGAAATTTCTTATCAAGCGTCGGTGGTTCGTCCAGATCATGGAATTCACCATCCACTTTGACACGTTGAAAACCCTGTTTGCGCAGTTCGATGAACTCTTTGCGGTACTCGCCTTTACGATCGCGGATGATCGGAGCCAATAGATAAGCACGCGTGCCCTCCTCCATTGCCATAACACGATCAACCATATCTTGGATTTGTTGGGCCTCAATCGGCTTGCCTGTCGTCGGTGAATAGGGCGTCCCGACGCGTGCGAACAACAAACGCATGTAGTCATAAATTTCAGTGACTGTTCCCACAGTAGAGCGTGGATTTTTGGACGTTGTTTTCTGCTCAATCGAAATCGCAGGACTTAAACCACTGATGTGATCCACATCAGGTTTCTGCATCATATCAAGAAATTGGCGGGCATATGCGCTGAGGGATTCAACATAGCGTCGCTGACCTTCGGCATAGATGGTGTCAAAAGCGAGCGAAGATTTTCCAGACCCAGACAAGCCTGTAATAACCACTAATTGGTCGCGCGGAATATCCACGTCGATTGATTTTAGGTTGTTTTCACGCGCGCCGCGTACTTCAATATTTTTTAATTCAGCCATCTCATGCTCCTTTAACAGTTTAGACATAGTTTGCAGATCAGAATTCTCCAACTGTTAACGCAGAACAAATAGTGAACATCAACTTTTGTGGCGCAAAACCTGCGCAACAAGATGGGCCAGCAATCCTAGAACTAGCGCCAAGCCAACAAACATAGGCAACGCGTTGTAGCCAAACACAGCCAAAGCAGAGACCATAACGGGCGTTCCCAGCGTGTTGCCCAGGTTACCCATCTGCGCCATCGCACCGTTGGCCTGCGCCTGTGTGACGGCTGTTTTATTCAATTGCGGGACTACAGCAAAGCTGCCGCCTTGTATCAAGCCAAGAGCCGCTGCTAGCGCGATACAAGCAGTTACATTGGCGGGACCGACCCATAACCACATCATGCAAGCTGCGCTAAAACAAAATCCCAACATCACAAGGCTAACGGCAGACATTCGGCGCAACGCCCATACGCCAAATGTCATCGAACTTGCGATAGATGCCAAAGGCATGGCCCCCATAACCATTGCGCGTTGCGAGGGATCAAGGAACGGCGGCAAAACTGTTAATACCGACACAAAGCAAAAGGTGTAGAACAACCAACCAAGGGCTGCCGCCGAAATGCGTGGGGAGCGGTAGATCGCGATGTGATCTTTTGCGATGCTTTTGACAGAGATTGTTGTGACCGCTTCCAGCGATGGAATGTCCGCCAGCGCAAAGGTCAAAATCACTGCAAAAACAGCCATATAGACTGCGTGGGCAAGAAACAGTGACGACACGCCATAGGCCGCAACCAAAGGCAAACCAACCCATGTCAGGATTGCAAACGCCACACCAAAGAACGTGCCCCAAAGGGTCAGGGTAAAGCCGCGATGCTGTGAGGCGCTGAGTTGTGCGATCAGTGTTGGGGCGGCAACAACCATCACCAAATGGGAAAGGCCCTCGATCCCGCGCAGTGCTAGGAACCATTCAAACGGTGGCAATAGCGCCTGCAGTGCCGAAACCGCTGCCCCCAGCCACAGCGCCCAAAGCAATCCACGACGATAACGCAGACGTGCGACCAGTAGCCCCGCTACCACGCCAAACATGATCCCGATGAACCCAACCAAAGACACGGCAAAGCCAAGTCCAGCTCCCGCATCGGGATAGACGCCGGGTAATTGGTCAAAAACCACGCTCACCTTTGCATATTGCGCCGCCGCACCCAATCCTGAGCCCCAAAGTAGGAAGACGAGGCCAAAAGGTGTTTTGCTCATGTCAAATCTGCCTGTGTTCTGAGTGCAACCGAACAATGCGCTGCTGGTACGCAGCGCATTGTTTTTATAGATAATAATATGTCTGATTGTAGCATAAGGGCACCTGAGACTTAGGTGCTCTGTTCAATCACATGTGAATCACGCGATCATATGCATCCAAGACACTTTCGTGCATCATTTCAGAAAGCGTTGGGTGCGGGAAGACCGTGTTCATCAAATCTTCTTCCGTTGTTTCGAGCTGACGGCCGATAACGTAACCTTGGATCATCTCAGTCACCTCAGCGCCAATCATGTGCGCGCCCAACAATTCGCCAGTCTCGGCATCAAAGATTGTCTTAACCAATCCCTCTGCTTCGCCCAAAGCAATCGCTTTGCCGTTGCCGATGAATGGGAAGCGGCCCACTTTTATATCGTAACCCAGTTCTTTTGCCTTGGCTTCTGTGTAGCCAACAGAAGCAACCTGAGGGTGGCAGTAGGTGCAGCCCGCAATCGTTTCCGGTTTTACGGGATGTGCGTGTTTGCCAGCAATCAAATCGGCAACCATCACGCCTTCGTGGCTGGCTTTGTGTGCAAGCCACGGCGCGCCCGCGATATCACCAATCGCATACAAGCCATCAACGCCAGTACGGCAGTATTGGTCGGTCACAACATGGGTGCGATCCAGCTTTACGCCCAATTCCCCAAGGCCAAGACCTTCAACATTTCCAACAATTCCAACCGCTGAAATGACAGTATCAAAGTCTTGAGTTATGATTTTACCATCTTTTTCGATATGGGCAGTTACTTTACCTTTGGAACGGTCAAGCTTTTTAACCATTGCCTTTTGCAAGATTTTCATGCCCTGTTTTTCAAAAGATTTCTTCGCGAATGCGCTAATTTCTTCGTCTTCAACTGGCAAAACGCGGTCCATGACTTCAACCACAGTCGTGTCAGCACCCAGCGTGTTGTAGAAGCTGGCAAATTCAATTCCGATCGCACCAGAACCGATCACCAACAGTTTTTTTGGCATGCGTGGTGGTGTCAGTGCGGTCTTGTATGTCCAAACCAAATCACCATCTGCCTCCAGGCCCGGCAATTCACGCGCACGCGCACCTGTGGCCAGAACGATGTTCTTGGCTGTCAGCTCTTGCGCGCCTTTTTCACCCTTAACGGAAACACGGCCTTTGGCAGGAATTGTCGCCTCGCCCATGAATACGGTGACTTTGTTTTTCTTCATCAAGTGACCGATGCCACTGGACAGTTGATCCGCGATGCCGCGAGAACGTTTTACAACTGCGCCCAGATCGTAGCCAATGTTGTCTGCTTTTAGACCAAATTCTTTGGCGCGGTGCATCAAGTGGAACACTTCGGATGAACGCAACATTGCTTTGGTTGGGATACAGCCCCAGTTCAGGCAGATACCACCAAGGTGTTCGCGTTCAACAACGGCGACCTTCATCCCCAATTGTGCGCCACGAATAGCAGCAACATAGCCACCGGGACCTGCCCCAATAACAATCAAATCAAAGGAAGTGTCAGCCATTTTGCACCCTCACATTGCAGTGTTTCAAATTTAGTTCACCGCTAAACTAGTTTTGCACAGGATGCAATTCGCGTGAACCGCGTTCTATCAGGCAAATGCTAACAATAACCTTCAGCGCATAAATATATGGGCTTAGGCTGCCTTATCGGCCTGTAGGTCCCGCAATATCGCTGAGTAGCCGCCCGCTTCAAGGTGGGCCACTTCATGTATCGAGGTTGCACGACCCAACGCATCGTTGCGATACGGGAAACGGCCAAATTGACGGATCACATCACGGTGCGCCTGAGCGTGCAATAGGTTGCTTGGCCCATGTTCTGGCATGCGCTCGCACATTAGGCGAACACAGCGTTCCTGGTCACACAAGTTTTCAGAGTGCATTAGCGGCATATAGAAAAACTGACGCGCGGGTTCATCAACACGTAGGTCCCACCCCTTATCAATCGCAGACTTTGCTGCAGCCAGTGCAGCGCGGTCAGATACAAATGCTTTGCCCGAATTGCGGAACATATTCCGTGTAAATTGATCCATCAAAATTGTGTAGGCCAACGCGCCGTTAGGATAGGTCAGCCACAGCGCGTGACGGCCTTCGCAGGCCCCTTCCCATGTCTCCATGAACTTATCACAGATCTCTTGATCAAGTGCGTCATCCTGCACATACCATTGTTTTGGTTCACATTCATCTAACCAAAAGCGCAATACATCATCCGGTCCAACCATGGTGAATTCTCCTACAATTCCATAGCGTCAATAACTCGACGTTAGCCTAGCTTGCAGAAAAGAACAGTCACAATTTGCGACAATTGCGTCATATTATTCGGCAGAGATTTCGTTTTCTTCCTCTAGATCGGTTTCAATCGCGTATTCTTGCGCAATTTCCATCGCAACAGGTGTCATTGCAGATTGTGACATCGCAACAAAGCTACCGGTCTCATCAACAGGAATAGCAGGACGCTGTGTCGCACGATAGACCGCGTAAATCGCAAGCATCGTGAACAAAACGCCAATCAAGATGTAGAAACCAGAGGATCCAAAAACCGACATCATCCACCCTGTAATAAGTGGGCCACTTACTGCACCAAGACCGTTTAGAAAGATCATTCCACCAGAACCCGCTGCCATGTCCTCGTGATCCAGAAAGTCATTGGTGTATGCAAGAAGCAGTGAATACAGAGGGTTAGAAGTACTTCCCATTAAAAACGCTGCCACCAAAATAAGATTGAAGTCGCCATTTGACATGACGCCAATGCTGGCACCAACAGCCCCAACCGCAGCAGTCAAAGCGATCAAAGCGCGGCGATCCATTCGATCAGACAGCCATCCAAGGGGGTATTGAGTGAGCATGCCACCGATAAAGATCGTCGCAACAAAAATTGAAATTTCGCCAACAGTTAGTCCAGCCTCTGTTCCATAAACTGACGCCATTCCGAACTGGGCAGAGAAAACACCGCCAAGCAAAAACATGCCAACGCAGCCCAGGGGGGAAAATCCCATCAATTCACGCAAACTCATCGCTTTGGTCGTATCAAAGGCAGGTGTCGGGCTAATTGACAGCAAAATGGGTGTGATTGCGATGCTCACAAGGATCGATGGGATCACGAACAGAACATATCCAGATGGATCAGCTGTCACCATCAAACCTTGGGCCAAGACGATCCCGGCCGTCTGTATGATCATATAGATCGACAGCGCTTGGCCACGGTTTTCGTTGCTTGCCGCGTCGTTCAGCCAGCTTTCTGCCGTCACAAAAACCGCAGAAAAACAGAACCCAATCAAGATACGCCCCAAAACCCAAACCCATGGATTAACAAGCGTTGGATACAGGATCATCACCGCCGAAATAAGGGACGCCAATGCGGCAAAAACCCGAACGTGCCCAACCCTGCGGATCAGGTTTGGTGCCATGCGGGAACCACCAAGAAAACCAATAAAATACGCAGAAATAATTACCGACATTTCGAATGTACCGAAATTTTCGATCTGTCCGCGTACACCTAATAGCGTACTTTGCATGCCGTTGCCGACCATCAATAGGCCCATACCAAGCAACAATGCCCACGCGCTGGAAATAACTTGTAACATAACGACGCTCCACGCCTAAAATATCAATTCACACCTCCCCTGTTGCAGCTTGCAAGATCGCGGTCCGCGCCAGAGACGACATCGAATAAGTCGTATTCGTCTCGTTGGCGTTAATCCGCCTGATCAGGGATCAGCAGTGAAGAGTCGCCGTATGAAAAGAAACGATAGTTTTGTGCGATTGCGTGGTCATAAATTTCGCGCAATCGATCCTGCCCCATAAGCGCAGAAACCAACATCATCAATGTCGATTTCGGCAGATGGAAATTGGTCATCAATGCGTCAGCCACGTTGAAGGTAAAGCCGGGGTAAATGAAGATATCTGTGTCCCCTTCCCATGCCTCGATTTTACCATCGCGCGCTGCTGTTTCAATAAGGCGCAGCGCCGTTGTACCGACAGGAATCACGCGCCCGCCCACCGCTTTGGTTGCGTTGATTTCATCAGCAGTTTGTGCGCAGACGCGGCCCCATTCCGAATGCATCTTATGGGTTAGAACGTCATCCACCTTAACGGGCAGGAATGTGCCAGCACCGACGTGCAGGGTCACACGACTGAACTGCACACCAAGGACGGCCAATTCGTCCAGTAGATCCTGATCAAAGTGCAAAGAGGCTGTAGGGGCCGCAACTGCGCCTGTGTGCGTTGCGAAAACGGTTTGATAGTCGTGGTGGTCTTGTTCATCAGCAGGGCGTTTCGCCGCGATATAGGGTGGCAATGGCATTGCGCCTACTTGGTTCAATGCGGCCTCGAAATCATCGCCGTCAAGGTTGAACCGCAAATGGCCCTGACCATCGGCAACACCTTCCAGTGTTGCAGACAATCCTGCGCCAAACTGTACTTCTTCCCCAAGCTTCATTTTTTTCAGTGGCTTTAGCAACGCAGCCCACGTTCCATTTGGTTGTGGTTCAAGCAAGGTCACGTCAATACGTGCTTCTGTCAGTCCTTGGGCAGAAGTACGTGCACGGGTGCCCGACAATCGCGCCGGAATAACCTTGGTGTCATTAAGGATCATTCGATCCCCTGCCCGCAGCCATTTACCAAGGTCGTGCACTCGGGCATTCGTTGTCTGCGCACCCTGCGCGACCAACAAACGTGCTGACGTGCGCGGCACCGCTGGGCGGGTCGCAATAAGTTCTTCGGGAAGGTCGAAATCAAAATCTGAAAGCTGCATCAAATGGCCCATACAGTCCTGTAAAAAAATCATCAAGTATTAGCGTTGTAGCCTTGGGATGAAAGATCGGGCGGCTATAGCGCGGCGTATTAGTTTTGTACTTTGGGCGCAGGGGCGCGGAATATCTCGCGGAACATTCCCGGCGTGAATGCGGACAATGGGTTCACACTGACTTTGGGGGATTTGGCAGGCCCACTTAAGCCATAGTTAAAGCCAATAAGCCCCTCACCTTTGCGGTTAAAAATGCTGCCAATACCATTCAAGAAGAACAATGGTGACACGACGCCACGCATATCAAGAGTGCCCGTATCCACGGCGTATACCCCGTCCATCGAAATACCCATTGAGGGACCAACGGCACTGGCGTTAATAAGTGTCATCGTGGACGGTGTTAAATGAAAGTCAGCTTCAACTTCCTGAAAGTGGATGCCGGATCCACCCATTTGTTCAAGTATGCCCACAACGCTTAAGGCATTCAAAAGGGCCGCTATTGCTGGCGCATCTTTAACGCGGGTGTTTTCAACATAAAGCTTACCGTCAAACGCGCCATCTTTACCAACAGGCAATAGGGCCAAAGACAAATCACCACCCCGCGCCTGTTTTAATAGCCCTGCAGATGCAAAAACACCGCCAGCGTTGTTTGATTTGATCCTTACAGCAGATCGACCGTTTTGCGGCAAGATTTGTCCCTGAATTTGCGTGCCACCGTTAAGACCTGCAGTAAACGCCCCGTCCAAACCGTTCTTTGTCGTGAACGTGCCGCGCATATCAGTTAGGGCCAAAGTATCCGTAATTTGAAGTTTATCCAACTTCAAATTCAACGGGCCACCATCACCGCCGCCCTGCCCGCCGCCTTGGCCAAACTCAGCTTTGCGCAAGTCCAAGCTGCCACCAAACACATCGATCTTAAGCGGTTTACCTTTGCCTTGCCCCGTCAATAGAATGGGAGCACGCAGCCAGTTGCCAACAGTCACGCGGCTAAAGTTTGCTTTGTCCAAACCACCACTCTTTAAGGTCGTGATGGTGCCACGAGCTGTAAGACCAGGTGCATCCAATAAAATGTCATCAATAATCGGCTGAGCACTCAGGCGCCCTGTCAGGGTCAACTGCCCTGCAGCCTTTGCAGATTTGCGCCAACCAAGTGCAGAAATCTTGATCCCAACACCTCGCAAATTAGAGGTCAGCGAAAGCGCTGGCGCTTCGCCTTTGGCCAGTTTCAACGTCATCTCAGCACTACCGGCACCTGAAAAGGTTTTCACCGGCAGACCAATGTTGAATTCATCGATCAAACGTTCGGACAATTCGATTGTCCCTTTGACCTGACTGCGTCCGCCGTTTCCTGCGCCGATCGCTTGCGACCATTCTGCATCGAACGGGACAGTGCCAATGCGGCCTACGCCCCAAATTCGAACACCACTGTCAGAAACCGCAATCTGCAATGCATCTGAAGCAATCACCTTATCAGGCACCAACCCCGATGCCTTTACAGAAGACAACAAACCAGCCGCGCTGTATTTTATATCATTGGGTTTTAAGCCTTTGCGCAGCGGCACTGTTATCTTGCCATTTAGAACCGCACGCCCGTCGGCCAATGTCACAGGCAAACCTACATTATCCATCACCTCTAACTTAGGTTGGTTCAGCAGCGACAAGGCCGCCGTGACTGTACTGTCGGTTTTCAATTGGACTTCACCAACCACTTTACCCCTCAAAGAAACATCAGGAATAATAAAGACCGATCCTGCGACATCAATCTTGCCACCCTGGGGGGCCAACACCTGTCCTTCATCAATCGCGACAACAAAACGGTTCGACAACATCGTCGCATGACCACTAGCCCCCATAACAGGCGGCATTGTCTTCATGAATTGAACATCAGCCCTGTCGTAATTGAAGCTCACAAACGTGTTTATCCGTTGATCATCCCCACCGCGCAAAGCGACGTCCAAGTCTGTTAAGTTGCCTGCGATAAGGTTCTGGTTAATCCATTTGCGCGCCGGAATGACCAGATTTTCAGGCCAAAGGGTCAATAATCGATCTGTATCAATACCGTCCATTTGTGCGTTCGCTGCAAAATTCCATCCGTCTTTATCGGCCGATAGATCGCCATCTAGGCGCAAAACCTTACCTTGATCGGCAACCTGCATGCGGCCCACTTTGAACTGGAACGGGTCAAGCTTGAGCTGGAAATCCATGTCAGCAGCGTCAAACAAAACAGGTTTTTCGTACAAATCATCGGGATTGACTGCGATGCCTGACAGTTGGAACTGGCCAACCAGCTCATCCAGCACACCGTCGTCCAAACCACTAAGAACCGCCTGCCCTTCAGTACTGACAGTAAGCCATTTGCTTACAATCGACAGTTCGTCAAAATCGATTGTTTGTAGCTTTGGGTTATAAGTCAGGTAACTGCGCGCTGATAAAAACGGAATCGGTTTGGCCGCATCGGTGGGCTGCACAACCCCTTCCCCAATTTGCAAAGTTGCACTTAGAGGTGCCAGCGTCCCATCAACAAGCACCCCACTGCGCAATGCACCCGAAATTGGGGCCCGCAACACGGACAACCATGCAAGGGCTGGGCTTTGAAGCGCAATGTCCTGCGCTGAGACCTCTGAAATATTCAGTCCAAATTCCGCACGTTTGTCGCCCAGCTCACTGGAATAATTGGCCTCAAGGGTCGCAACACTACTGCCGCCGCTGAGCAAAGCCAAATCAGCGGCAAGGTCTAGAACCCCGCGATTCCGTCCAAGGCGAACGCGCCCACCATCCACAACCCATACCCGCCCAGCTTGTGCATCTTCATAACGCAATGTGAGCGCCTGAATTTCGGCACTGATCAGCGCGTTGAGTTCTGGTAACTCAAAGGCCGCATCTAACTGCTCAATCAAAGCAGGTAAGTTTGCAGCTTCCTTGGACGGTGCCGAAAGCGCCGATCCGCCACGCAAACTCATGTTGCCATCAATGTCGCGTAGCAATGTGGCGAACACACCAGAAATCGAAACCGACTTTGGTTTCAACTCGCCGCGCATCAATGGACGCAAGGCCAGCTTTGCCCCAGCCTCAGAAAACGCAATAATTTCTTCACCTTGTTGGCTTTTCACGGCTACGTCGCGCACAAGCGCTTGCGGCCCCCAATTGTCATCCAATGTAAATTCAATTTGGCCAAACTCAACCTCAAGCTGCGGTGTCGCAGCTTCGATCCGTTCAGAAATCACCGACTGAACCCAATCAGGCGCAACAACTGTCCGCCCCACCATACTTAGCAAGCCAACGGCCAGAACAATCATAAGAACCGCAACAATTCCGACACCCCACAGCGCAGCTTTGCGTAGAAAACTGCGCTTTTTCGGTGCTGGAGGTATTTGATCGTTGCTCATGTCTTTATTCTTGTCCGCCTCACGCTAGTATGACAGGCACAATCACAACGGCCAAGCAATGAGGATCAAATGATCGAAATTTCTATTACTGCACCCGATTTCACACTCCCCCAAGATGGTGGGGACGATGTTACACTATCAGCATTGCAGGGATCGGCTGTCGTTCTCTTCTTTTATCCACGTGATGATACGCCAGGTTGCACAAAGGAATCCATCAGGTTTTCTGAGAGCCTGCGAGAGTTTGCCGATGCGGGTGCCCAAGTTTTTGGCATTTCCAAAGACAGCCTAACCAAACACGGTAAATTCACGACGAAGCACAGCCTGACAGTGCCTTTGCTGTCAGACGAACATGGCTCTGTGTGTGAGAATTATGGCGTTTGGAAAGAGAAGAACATGTATGGCAAGACCTACATGGGCATTGAACGCACTACGGTTTTGATCGGCGCAGATGGCAAAATCGCGCAAATTTGGGCGAAAGTAAAAGTTCCGGGACACGTTGAAGACGTCCTAGGGGCCGTGGAATCCCTGTGAGCGATACAATGATCCCGTTGGCTGAAATGGCTGTCAATGTTTTGAAATATGCCGATGGCCGTGGAAAAGCAAAACTGTCACGCAGCTGCGCGGCACAATGGCAGGCGGCCCGTGCTGAAGGTGAAATACCAGAAATCGGACGCGCAGAACCACCGATGAAGCCAGGCCGACCAGACAAACCAGAGTTGCTTAATCCACGCGATGTTCCCCATCGTAAGCCCGGAACAGTCGATGGACGAATAGCGTTGATTCACGCTGTTGCGCATATAGAACTGAACGCGATTGACCTACATTGGGACATCATTGCACGGTTTTCAGACGTCGAAATGCCAATCGGTTTTTACGATGATTGGGTTAAGTGTGCGGATGAAGAATCTAAACATTTTAACCTAATGGCCGATTGCCTTGAGGAATTGGGCAGCTTTTATGGCGCCCTTCCAGCCCATGCTGGTATGTGGCAAGCCGCCCAAGACACCGCGACCGATTTTATGGGACGATTGGCCGTTGTACCCATGGTCCTTGAAGCCCGTGGATTGGATGTGACGCCAAAGATGATTTACCTGTTCAAGCAAGCGAAACAGAAGAACGCCGTTGCGGCGCTTGAAACTATTTACGCTGAAGAAGTGGCGCATGTTGCCTACGGATCGAAGTGGTTTCACTTCTTATGTGGCCGCAATAATTTGGATCCCAAACCTGTTTTCCACAACTTGGTGACAAAATATTTTCATTCAACGCTTAAACCACCGTTTAACGAAGAGAAGCGTGCAGAGGCCGGAATTCCACCAGACTTTTATTGGCCATTAGCCGCTTCCACCTGAAGTCTGCACCGCAACCGCACCATAATAAGCGGTTTTTTGCCAACTTGCCACATTCCGCCCACCTGATTCGCTTGATCGTCACTCCGCACTTGCCCCACAGACAACCACTGTTTACTCCAATCCCTTGTGACGCGAGGTTGTGACGACCAAGCGCCTGTAACGGGATGGCAAAAAGGGACGCGCTCAGTGCGAACACGTCTAGAACAAAAAATAAATGCGAAATTGGAACGTATGTTTCCAGAGCGTCGCGTATTTCTGAAGTCAGATACGGACACCCGATTCATTCGGGTACGCCCAATGATGCAGTTGGTTGCCTTTACCGGCAGTGCGATGCTTGTCGCATGGGCTATCGTTGCGACGGCCATCATCTTGATGGACAGCATCGGCTCAGGAAATTTCCGCGAACAAGCCAAGCGTGACCAGCGCAATTATCAGGCCCGCTTGAACGAAATCTCATCACAACGCGACAGCCGTGCTGTTGAAGCATTGGCCGCGCAAAACCGTTTCAACGCAGCTCTTGCCCAGATTTCTGTGATGCAGTCCGAGTTGTTAAACAGTGAAACACACCGTCACGAGCTGGAAACAGGGATCGAAGTGATCCAGTTGACACTGCGTGGCACAATGAAAGACCGCGAAATAGCACGTGGTCAGGTTGCAGAGCTGCAAAGCCAAGTCGACAGCGGCGAAGAGGGTAAATCCTTTGCCTTTGCTGGTGGCGGCGCACCCATGGATTTTGTTGCCGAAGCCCTCGCCAAAACAGCCGCTGAACGTGATCAAGTTGTCCGCGATGCACAGGATGCATTGTTGCAGGCCGAAGATATGGCCCAGCAGATTGCGACCATGAAAGATCAGAACAATCAGATTTTCCGTCAACTTGAAGAAGCGATGACCGTTTCGGTCGCCCCACTAGCAAAAATGTTCCGCGCGGCTGGTATGCCGACTGAGCGTATCATTGAACAGGTGCGTCGCGGCTATTCGGGGCAAGGTGGCCCGCTGACGCCCCTATCCTTCTCTACCCGCGGTGGAGAAGCATCAGCAGACGCACTTCGCGCCAACAAATTGTTGAGCCAAATGGACCGACTCAATTTGTACCGGATTGCAGCTCAAAAAGCGCCGTTTGCGAACCCAGTTAAGGCGGCTTTCCGCTTCACGTCCAAGTTTGGCCCACGTCGTGACCCTAAAACAGGTGGTCGCCGGATGCATAAAGGGGTGGATTTTGCCGCTGCAAATGGCACGCCACTCTATGCCACGGCGGACGGTGTTGTGACACATGCGGGCTGGTCCTCAGGATATGGTCGTTTGGTCAAGATTCAGCACGAGTTTGGTATCGAGACCCGCTACGCCCATATGAGTAAGCTACGTGCAAAAGTTGGCCAAAGGGTCTCGCGTGGCGATCGTATCGGTGATATGGGTGCTTCTGGACGGGTTACCGGCGTCCACTTGCACTACGAAGTACGTGTAGGTAGTAAAGCTGTTAACCCAATGATTTATATCAAGGCTGCAAACGATGTTTTCTAAAAGTAAAATCAACGACCCTGCCCCGACAGACACTGCCGCGGCAAAACTAGCAACTCCTGCTGCGCAATTGGCGTCAACTCTTGCTGCAAAACCCCAAAGTGAATTCAAGGCAAGTGCGCCAAAGGCAAAGCCTGCGGCCTCTGTTCTGTCCACTGATTTGCACGTGACGGGCAACATGAAGACCACTGGTGACATCCAGGTTGAAGGTACTGTGGAAGGCGACATTCGCGCCCACCTGCTTACAATTGGTGAAACTGCAACAATCAAGGGCGAAGTGATTGCCGATGACGTTGTAATCAATGGTCGCATCGTCGGCCGTGTACGTGGCCTAAAGGTTCGTCTGACTTCAACTGCACGTGTTGAGGGTGATATCATACACAAGACAATCGCAATTGAATCAGGTGCACACTTTGAAGGTTCAGTCCAACGTCAGGACGACCCATTGAATCCAGGTAAAGCATCTACTGCTGCTGCGCCAAAGGCAGAGCCTGCAGGCTAAACTGTTTAACACAAGAATTAGAAAAGGCGTCGCATTTGTTTGTGGCGCCTTTTTTGTTTCTGCCAGGGACTGGGGTTAGCGCCCCAACATCCAATTGCCCTCGGGGGTTAGAAAGCATGAAACGCAAAGGCGAACATCACGACATGGGCCAGATCATTCCGCTGCGCGTCACGCACGCGTATCGTCCCCCATCGCGCCCCTCCCCAATATCAGAGGTGTCCAGCGCGCTGGCCTGCCCGCGGACCATGTTAAGGTGATACCGTCCTCACGCAGACGCGTCACAGGCCAAGCTTGTGCTCCCAAAAGAACGACACGGGCCAAGGATGGGATGTTATGAGGTGGCTCCTCGCCGGAGTAGAGGAACGGCCGTTGCAGGCTGACATAGCCCGTATATGGGTTACGGCCGTAATCGCGATTGGTCACGGGTTGCGCCACAACCAAACCATCGGGGTTGCGCGCCTTAAATTCGGCCCAGCTTTCCATCCACGTTGGTAATGTTTCTAGATCTTGCCCCGTCTACTCACCAACAATCCCACGCCCTTCGGCCTGCTGCCACAAACTTTGAGTTTCGCGGTCATACATAATCATATCGGAATTACGCAGTTTGCATTTGCCCCCAAAACTAAGCGTCTGGCCGTTGACGCGACAGTCAAATGTAATTCCTGAATTACATAGCGGACAAAAAGTTACAGCAATCGGCATCCCACCAACGGTGTCATTCACGATCCCGTGCCAGATAAGATAACGCACAGGATAAGCGCGTGGTTTTTCCCCATCAATCTAAACGCTGATGACGGGTTCACGATCGGTGATTTGGTTATCGCTAAAAGCGTTTATAAGCTGCGAATCGATGAGCGATGGGCTGCCATCTTTTGGTGGAAAACTGGACAAAACCTCAACCCAGCTCTCAACTGTGGTTTGACTAAAATCAGTTTCAGGCCATTCGTGTTGCCAGAACTCAGGAGATCCAACAGCAGCAACGGGGGCCCAAAACGCCACCGAATAAGAAAACCAAAAACTGCGCATTTCATACCTCCAGATAACCTTCACCCAAAGCTGACAGATCGTTTGTCGCCTGAACAGGTGTCGCACAAAAATGTGAAAACATATGGAAAAAGGGCGCACCGACCGGTACGCCCTTTCACTATTTGATTGTCACAGTGCCAATAGCAACCAACATATTAGTCGATAACTGTAACCGACTTCATTACGTCAGGCAGGCCAATCACAGATCCGTTTGGACCTGCGCCCAGCTTGATCGCGTCCAACACGTCCAAACCATCAGTGACTGTACCCACGACGGTATATTGACCGTTCAGAAAGTAACCTCGTTCAAACATGATAAAGAACTGACTGTTTGCGCTGTTTGGATTTTGCGAACGCGCCATACCAACTACACCACGGTCGAACGGAAGCTCAGAGAACTCGGCAGGCAAATTTGCCTGATCTGAACCACCGCGGCCCGCTTGGCTTAAGTTGCTTGGGTCTTTGCCATACTGAACGTCACCGGTTTGCGCCATGAAACCTTCGATAACGCGGTGAAACACCACGCCGTCATAGGTTCCGTCAGCTGCCAAACCCGCAATGCGTGCAGTGTGTGCTGGTGCCACATCTTCAAACAACTCGATGGTGATGGTGCCATTCGCACCTTCACCAGCCACTTCAATTGCGATGCCAGTTGCTGCTGCAGGCGATGCAATCAAAGCCAGAAAAGCAGCAGCCTTAAACATCAGCTGCAACTTTCACGCTGATCATGCGATCTGGCTCGGCTGGTGGCTCGCCGCGGTTGATTTCGTCGACCAACTTCATGCCCTCAATCACTTGCCCGTACACAGTGTATTGACCATTCAGGAATGAGTTTTCAGAGAAGTTGAAGAAGAACTGGCTGTTCGCGCTGTTTGGGCTTGCAGAACGTGCTGCCCCAATGGAACCACGTGCGTGCGGCACTTTGGAGAACTCAGCCTTTAGGTCAGGCAATGAAGAACCACCCGTACCCGCTGCGCGAATGTCAAAGCCGTCTTCCATGTCGCCGTTAGCAACATCACCAGTTTGCGCCATGAAACCATCAATCACGCGGTGGAATGCGACGTTGTCGTATTCGCCTGCGCGTGCAAGTTCTTTCATGCGCTCAACGTGCAACGGTGCAACCTTTGGCAAAAGCTCGATAGTGACTGTGCCACCTTTCAGCTCCATTAGGATCGTGTTTTCTGGGTCTTTAATCTCGGCCATCTTGGCGCTCCTCAAAACTTAATTCTCAAGTTATCTAATTCGAACGGCGGCAATTGCCAAGCACATGCGCCACTCATCCGTTGACCTTAGGTCGATTAACGGCGAAACAGCGCCCATAATTTACAATAATGATAAGGATGACGCACATGGGTTGGAAATCGCTGGACGATATGGAGCTCAACGGCAAACGCGTATTGCTGCGTGTGGACATCAATGTCCCTGTTGAAAACGGGAAAGTCACAGACGCAACCCGCATTGAACGCATAGCACCAACGGTTGCTGATATTCTGGCAAAAGGCGGGCTGCCAATTTTGATCGCCCACTTTGGTCGCCCTAAAGGCCAAGTTGTTTCTGAATTGTCCTTGGGCGTTTGCTTGGCAGAACTTGAAGCAACCTTTGGTCAACCCGTCACATTAGTTGAAACCTTAGAAGCGGCAGAAGCAGGTACCCTGCCCGCTGGCATCGTTCTGTTGGAAAACATCCGCTTCCACGCGGGCGAAGAAGCCAATGATGCAGCTTTCGCTGCACGCCTTGCTGCGCTTGGCGATGTGTTCTGCAACGATGCATTTTCCGCTGCGCACCGCGCACACGCCAGCACCATAAGCCTGGCCAAACTATTGCCAAGCTGTGCAGGCCGCCTGATGCAGGCAGAGCTAACAGCGCTCGAAGCTGCACTTTCAACACCTAAATGCCCTGTTGGCGCTGTTGTTGGTGGGGCAAAGGTATCGACCAAGATTGATCTTTTGCTGAACCTCGTTGGCAAACTTGACGTGCTTGTCATCGGTGGCGGCATGGCGAACACATTCTTGGGCGCAATGGGCGCATCCCTTGGTAGCTCTTTGCAAGAAGAAGACCTGCACGACACAGCCCGTGACATCCTAAAGCAAGCGGAAAGCATCGGCTGCAAAGTCATCTTGCCAGTTGATGGCCGTGTTTCACGCACCTTTGCTGCAGGTGCTGACTACGAAATGGTTACGCTGAACGCCGATACCAAGCTTGATGATGATCAAATGGTCCTAGACGCAGGTGATGCAGCCACGGATCTGATCGTCAATGAATTTAAAGCGTTGAAGACATTGATCTGGAACGGTCCATTGGGCGCGTTTGAAATCGAACCGTTCGACAAAGCAACAATGTCCGCAGCCAAAGCAGCTTCAGAGCTTACAAAATCAGGCGATTTGATCACCGTTGCTGGTGGCGGTGATACGGTTGCAGCGCTGAAACTTGCAGGCGCCGCAGATGACTTTACCTACATCTCAACAGCTGGTGGTGCTTTCCTTGAATGGATGGAAGGCAAGGAACTGCCGGGCGTCGCTGCGTTGCAGGACTAAAGCCAATAAATAAACGGTTTTTGTGATTTAGGGGATTCACACAACGAATCACCTATGGCATAGTGGTCTCACCACCCGATAAGAGGTGTTTTGAGGCAGACATATGACCCGTATCGCACCCCCAGCTTTGGGGACGTTTACATTTTTCGCAGTGGCTTTTGCCCTATGCGTCTATTTTACTTTTGCAGCAGTGCAAGGGGACTTCGGGTTGTTCCGCCGTGTAGAAATCACGGCGGAAGCCGAAGCCCTTCAGCTTCAATTGATCCAAGTAAAAGCAGACGTTGAGCAGATGGAAAACCTGACGCGTCGCCTCTCAGATGACTATCTTGATCTTGACCTTCTGGACGAACAAGCCCGTTCAGTTTTGGGAATGGTTCGCACCGACGAAATCGTTATTCGTTAATTGCGCCCCTACCCTCTAGTCTTAATTTTTCCAAGAATTTTTATAAAAACTGGCCATTAATGGCCTGAACATCCTTTAGGAATATTGCCTCTCGCATCACAAGAACAATTCATGTAAGAGATAGTTTAGCACTAAACTATCTTGACGGAGGATGCCGTATGGCCGCGCGCAAAACGACAAAGCAACCCGCAGACAAGCCGAACGTCTCAGCTGACGAATTGAAAGCTCTTTATAAAGACATGCTTTTGATCCGCCGCTTTGAAGAAAAAGCCGGGCAACTATATGGCATGGGCCTGATTGGCGGCTTCTGCCACCTCTACATCGGTCAAGAAGCTGTCGTTGTTGGTTTAGAAGCTGCTGCTGAAGAAGGCGACAAGCGCGTCACATCTTACCGTGACCACGGCCACATGCTGGCATGCGGCATGGACGCAAACGGCGTTATGGCAGAGTTAACTGGACGCGAGGGTGGCTATTCCAAAGGGAAAGGTGGCTCTATGCACATGTTCTCTAAGGAAAAGCATTTCTACGGCGGACACGGCATTGTTGCGGCACAGGTACCACTTGGTGCGGGCCTAGCCTTCGCTGATAAATACCAAGAAAATGGGCGCGTGACCTTTACCTACTTCGGTGACGGTGCTGCAAACCAAGGTCAGGTATATGAAACATTCAACATGGCCGCCCTTTGGGACCTTCCATGTATCTTCGTAATCGAAAACAACCAATATGCTATGGGCACTTCCCAGCAGCGTTCAACATCGTCCGCAGAAATCTACGAGCGCGGCAAATCATTCGGCATTCCGGGTGAAGCTGTTGATGGTATGGACGTTCTGGCAGTCAAAGCCGCTGGCGAAACTGCCGTGGCGCACTGCCGTTCGGGCAAAGGCCCGTACATCCTAGAAATCAAAACATATCGCTACCGCGGCCACTCTATGTCGGATCCAGCAAAATACCGGACCCGCGAAGAGGTCCAAAAAGTGCGCAACGAGCGTGATCCAATCGAACAAGTTCGTGAAATGCTGTTAACAGGTAAACACTCGACCGAGGATGACCTCAAAGCAATCGATAAAGACATTAAGGCGGTCGTGAATGAATCCGCTGAATTTGCAAAAAACAGCCCGGAACCAGCTCTTGAAGAGCTGTGGACCGACATCTACGCATAATAGGAGAGATTGATATGGCTACCGAAATTCTAATGCCTGCCCTTTCTCCAACGATGGAAGAAGGCACTTTGGCCAAATGGATGGTTAAAGAAGGCGACACAGTAAAATCTGGCGACATCTTGGCCGAGATTGAAACAGACAAAGCGACGATGGAGTTCGAAGCGGTTGATGAAGGTATCATCGGCAAAATCTTGATCGCTGAAGGCACCGAAGGCGTCAAAGTGAACTCGGCGATTGCTGTGCTTCTTGAAGATGGCGAAAGCGCTGGCGCGATCGTGGCCTCTGCACCAGTTGCAGAAGCGGCACCTAGTGCAGAAACTCTTGCCCCAGTGGCAACCACATCTGCACCAGCAGCGACAATCGTAGACACATCACCGGACTGGCCTGAAGGCACACCGATGAAGCAACAAACCGTCCGTGAAGCAATTCGCGAAGGTATGTCCGAAGAAATGCGCCGCGACGACAGCGTGTTCCTGATGGGCGAAGAAGTTGCTGAATATGAAGGCGCTTATAAGATCAGCCAAGGCATGTTGGCTGAATTTGGTGCGAAACGCGTGATCGACACTCCAATCACGGAACACGGCTTTGCTGGTATCGCAACGGGTGCGTCCTTTGCAGGTCTGCGTCCAGTTGTTGAATTCATGACATTCAACTTCGCCATGCAAGCGATGGATCACATCATCAACTCTGCAGCAAAGACATTGTACATGTCTGGCGGCCAAATGGGTGCCCCTATGGTATTCCGTGGTCCGAACGGCGCTGCAGCCCGCGTTGGTGCACAGCACTCACAAGACTATGCAGCATGGTTCATGCAAGTGCCTGGTCTGAAGGTTGCGATGCCATACGCAGCATCTGACGCCAAAGGTCTGATGAAAACAGCAATCCGCGATGATAACCCGGTTATCTTTCTAGAAAACGAAATTATGTACGGCAAAACTTTCGATGTCCCAGACGTTGAGGACTACACAGTTCCATTCGGAAAGGCCCGCATCTGGCGCGAAGGTACTGACGTCACAATCGTCAGCTTTGGCATCGGCATGACCTACTCCCTAGAAGCCGCTGATAAGCTGGCGGAAGAAGGTATCTCTGTTGAAGTTCTTGATCTGCGTACGATCCGTCCAATGGACACTGCAGCTATCATCAAGTCTGTCATGAAAACGAACCGTTGCGTGACAGTTGAAGAAGGTTGGCCACAGGGTTCTGTTGGCAGCTACATCAGCTCGGTCTTAATGCAAGAAGCATTTGACTACCTCGATGCCCCAGTGATCAACTGCACAGGCAAAGACGTACCGATGCCATACGCCGCAAACCTTGAACGCCACGCCTTGATCACAACGGATGAAGTTATCGCCGCTGTGAAACAAGTCACCTACAAATAAGGAGCTGCAGACATGCCAATCGAAATTCTCATGCCCGCACTCTCACCAACCATGGAAGAAGGCACACTTACCAAATGGTTGGTTAAAGAAGGTGACATTGTATCCTCTGGCGATCTACTCGCTGAAATCGAAACCGACAAGGCGACGATGGAGTTTGAAGCAGTTGATGAAGGCGTTATCAGCAAAATCATGATCGCTGAAGGCACTGAAGGTGTTAAAGTAAATGCCGTCATCGCTGTTCTTTTGGAAGATGGCGAAAGCGCCGGTGACATCTCTGCGTCAGCAGCAACACCAGCCGCTGCGCCTGCCGCTCCGGCAGCCAAAGACGGCAACCGCGTATTTGCCTCACCTTTGGCTCGTCGCATCGCTGCAGACAAAGGCATCGATCTGAAAACTATGTCCGGCTCCGGCCCACGTGGTCGCATCGTCAAAGCTGACGTTGAAGGCGCAAGCGCTGCACCAGCAGCCGTTTCTGCCGCAGCACCAACTGCCGCTGCAATGCCAGCAAGTGCATCAGCCGAAGCCGTTGCTAAAATGTACGCAGATCGCGAATACACCGAAATCCCATTGAACGGCATGCGCAAAACAATCGCGGCACGCCTGACAGAAGCCAAACAAACTGTACCACACTTCTACCTGCGCCGTGACATCAACCTTGATGCGCTGCTCTCGTTCCGTGGTGAATTGAACAAGCAGCTTGCTGCGCGTGACGTCAAACTATCGATCAATGATTTCATTATCAAAGCCTGTGCTTTGGCGCTGCAATCTGTGCCTGATGCGAATGCGGTTTGGGCTGGTGATCGTGTGTTCAACCTCAAGCCATCAGACGTTGCTGTGGCCGTAGCCATCGAAGGTGGCTTGTTCACTCCGGTTCTTAAAGACGCTGAAGTTAAATCACTTTCTGCACTTTCCGCAGAAATGAAAGACCTTGCAACACGCGCCAAAGATCGCAAACTGGCCCCACATGAATACCAAGGTGGCAGCTTTGCTATCTCTAACTTGGGCATGTTTGGCATCGACAACTTTGATGCGGTAATCAACCCACCACATGGCGCAATCTTGGCCGTTGGTGCGGGCAAGAAGAAAGCCATTGTTGGACCGGATGGCGACCTAATAGTTGCAACCGTGATGTCCGTGACACTGTCTGTTGATCACCGTGTAATTGACGGTGCCTTGGGTGCGCTATTGCTGAACGCAATTGTCGACAACCTTGAAAACCCTATGGGCATGCTAGCCTAAATAGAATGGCGCGGCAGGAATGACCTGCCGCGCCATTTTTAACACTATCAGTTAATTAATTCGCGTCTGGACCCAGCATGTGGTTCATTGATACCGCCGGTTGATCACAACCCGCCTCTCCCACAATCTTCGCCGGAATACCTGCAACTGTCTTACACTCCGGCACGTCCTGCAAAACAACAGACCCAGCAGCAATACGGCTGCAATGACCAACTCTGATGTTGCCCAAAACCTTTGCACCTGCCCCAATCAATACCCCATTGCCGATCTTGGGGTGACGGTCCTCTTCTTCTTTACCGGTCCCACCAAGGGTCACAGAGTGCAGCATGGAGACGTTGTCCCCCACCACAGCCGTTTCACCGATGACGATTGAGTGCGCGTGATCAATCATGATCCCACGGCCAATTTTGGCCGCTGGGTGAATATCAACACCAAAGATTTCTGAGACCCGCATTTGAAAGAAATAGGCTAAGTCTTTGTGCCCTTGGGTCCACAAATAGTGGCCAATGCGGTAGGCTTGGATCGCCTGATAGCCTTTAAAATAAAGGATTGGCTGCAAAAGACGGTGGCAGGCTGGATCTCGTTCAAAGATCGCAACCAAATCTGCGCGTGACGCAACAACTAATGCAGGTTCAGCTGCATAGGCCTCTTCCACAATCTCGCGCACCACAACCATCGACATCTCGTTAGACGCCAGTTTAGCCGCAACACGGTAAGACAGCGCTTTTTCAAGCGACTTATGGTGCAAAATACAAGCGTGAATAAAACCACCGACCAAGGGTTCGTCCAAAACGGCCTGACGGGCTTCATCTTGGATTTGTTCCCAAACTGGGTCGATAGATTGAATGTTGGTGCGTGCATCAGCCATGGTAAAAGCCTTTTTAGGTTCTTGCTTAGAATAGCCATGTAAGACTTAAATTGCCAAACGCAAACCTGTGATCAGTACTATTACCAAATTGAATGGGTCGAAACGCCGTCAGGCCTTTAACTTTGCCTCCATTGAATGCGTCGTGCTTCACAGTCTTGACATTCGGGAACTTTTCAGATCGACCAAGATCAACGCATTCCTCGACCCAAGGCACCCACCACAGATAAAATCTCTCATCGCTATTCATCACATCAAGCATCAAGCGGCAAGATGTGCCCTTCACGCTTAAGAAGCGGACGCATTATCTCAGCCGCATGCTCGGATATGAAAGGGCCAACTGCGTTATGGAAAATGCGATCAGCATTATGACGTTTTCGGCCTCTAGCCTTGAAATGTAGACAGATTGGTTGGGTGGACCATACTTCATATGGCCGCCAAGACCTGAAATACGCGCCAACTTGGCGTTGCTCTGTCAAGTCCTCTTTGCCGGTCTTCTCATCAAGCTTTTGTTCGGGTGTTTGCCCAAGCGTTGCTATCCAGCCGTTAAAGCTTCCATATCCAAGGCAATAGAAATTCATCAGTCAGTCCAGTTAATGTCGCAGCGATCCAGTTCAGCCACGATTCTACGAATGACCGCAGGTCTTTGTGTCACTGGCGCATCCAGAAACTCCTGCTCGACATATCGATAATAACCCTCTGAATGAATGACAACACCACGATGAACAGCCTTGTTGTTCGGATTAGGTGTCGTTCTTGTTCCAGGCAGTGGAACCCCATTTTCGGGGCTGCTTATGTTCATCCCGGCTTCTCCCAACAGTTCTCTTGACCGTGCAGCACGAGTATCATTTTTGGTTACAATGTGGTGCGCTTCCGCACCAGGATCGAACCGTATACCTTCGCGGTTCATATTGGTTCTCAAATTTTGCGTCCAAGCAGTTGCAGTCGGTATCACTCCCGTATTTGTAGCGTTTAAATCCGCACCAAACCCAAAGGACACCGCTACCACTTCTTGCCCATGCACAACCAGTGAACTGCCTTGCATGACAGTGAAACCACCTGTGGTCGCAACATATTGCGCTGCACTCGGGGGTGCGCGTGTATCAAACTCACTCATGGCGTACTGCGCGACAATGTCGATCTGGGCATGCAAAAAGATGAGGTCGAGTAGAGTTTGGGACTTGGCGATTGCAAATCCCGTCCCCAACAGGATGAACAGCATAGTAGTCAAAAGCTGGGCAAGGCACCGGATCACCCCACACCTTTACCTAGCATTATCAATTGCCCTCCGCCGCCTTCTTCTCAGCTTCAATCTTGCGCCACTTGGCGACGTTTCGATTGTGCTCTTCCAGCGTGACCGCAAAGGCGTGGCCGCCTGTGCCGTCTGCGACGAAGAAGATATAGGGCGTTTCATCAGGGTTGGCTGCAGCAAGCAAGCTGGCGCGGCCAGGGTTGGCGATTGGCGTTGGTGGCAACGCAGGGATCACATAGGTGTTCCACGGCGTCTCCGCGCGCAGTTCAGAGCGGCGCAAACCACGGCCCAAGTTGCCCTCGCCCTTTGTGATCCCATAGATCACAGTCGGGTCGGTTTGTAGGCGCATGTTCTTGTTTAAACGGTTCACAAAGACGCTGGCGACCTGTTCACGTTCACGGGCCACGCCAGTCTCTTTTTCGATCAACGACGCAAGGATCAGCAATTCCTCAGGGCTATCAACCGGAACAGCGCTGTTGCGCCCTTCCCATGCATCGGCAATCCACCGTGCCTGTTGATCTTGCATACGCGCCAATAGGCCCGCACGATCATCGCCCAGTTTCACTTCATAGCTGTCTGGACCCAATGTGCCCTCGGCCGGAACTTCAGCCACATTACCCTTCAAAACGTCCATGCTTTTGAGGCTGACCACAACCTGCCAGCTGGTCACGCCCTCAGCCAATGCCACGCGGAAACGTGTGTCAGCTTTGTCTTTGACAGCTGCATATGCGCTTGGGGCGTCATCCGTTGCAGGGTTGAACTGTACTTTTTCAACGTAACGACCCGTTGCTGGATCAAGTTCGCGCACTTGCACGCCAACACGGTTGATCCCGATACGGTACACAACCTCGGTGCCACAGGTGCTTGCACCGCCTTTGGTGACCAGATCAACGATCTGCTCCATAGAGGTGCCGCCCTCAACCAAATAGCTGCCAGCCTTCAATAAGCCTGTTTTATCGGCGTAATCAGCACCCACGCGGAACATCCCAGCAGAGGACACAGCCCCTTGCTCAGCCAAATCAACGCTAACGCGCTTCATGTTTGATCCACGATCAACTTGCAGGCAGATCGCCTCATCCAATGGACCTGCAGTCGTGTATTGGGTTTTGCCCCATGCTATCAGGCCGCCCAGCAAGAACAGGGCAACCACCAAGAATGTTACTGCGTTAGACGCAATATTTCGCCACATCAGTCGACTTTCCCAAAGATAACAGAAGCGTTCGTGCCACCAAAGCCGAAGGAGTTGGACAAGGCGACTTTAACTTCGCGCTTGACCTTTTTGTTGGCTGCTAGATCGATCTTGGTCTCAACCTCTGGATTGTCCAAGTTAATCGTTGGTGGGCAAACAGAGTCGCGGATTGCAAGAACGCTAAAGATCGCTTCGATCGCGCCAGCCGCACCCAACAAGTGACCTGTTGAGGACTTGGTGGAGGACATGGTCACGTTTTCAGCGTGATCGCCCAACATCCGTTCAACCGCGCCCAGCTCAATAGTATCAGCCATCGTGGAGGTGCCGTGTGCATTGATATAGTCGATATCTGATGGCTCTAGGCCCGCATTGCGCAATGCTGCGCGCATGGAACGCTCGCCGCCCTCACCGGTCTCTGATGGGGCTGTGATGTGGTATGCATCGCCTGAAAGGCCGTAACCCAGAACTTCGGCATAGATTTTCGCGCCACGCGCTTTGGCATGTTCGTATTCTTCAAGAATAACAACACCCGCACCTTCGCCCATGACGAAACCATCACGGTCAGAGTCATATGGACGGCTGGCTTTTTGCGGATCATCCACACCCTTAGTGGACAGCGCCTTACAGGCGTTAAAGCCCGCGATACCAATTTTACAAATCGCAGCTTCGGCACCACCAGCAACCATAACATCCGCATCACCGAACATGATCAAACGGGACGCATCACCAATCGCATGCGCACCAGTGGAACATGCGGTCACAACTGAGTGGTTCGGACCCTTGAAGCCGTATTTGATAGACACTTGGCCAGAGATCAGATTGATCAATGCACCGGGTACAAAAAACGGGCTGACGCGGCGTGGGCCTTTTTCTTCCATCAACACAGCTGTGTTGGCGATAGAGTTCAATCCACCGATACCAGAACCGATCAAAACGCCTGTGCGCTCTAGATCGTCATTTTCTGTCGGCGTCCAGCCAGAGTCTTCAACCGCTTGTTGGGCCGCAGCCAAACCGAATTGAATAAATGTATCAACTTTGCGCTGCTCTTTTGGCAACATGTAAGTGTCAGCATTAAATGTGCCGTCCGTGCCGTCGCCCAAAGGAACTTCGCAGGCATACGTTGTGACAAGGCCCGTTGTGTCAAAACCGGTAATCGGTCCAGCGCCGGATTTGCCGTCTAGAATGCGGCTCCAGCTTTCTTCGACACCATCAGCCAGCGGTGTGACCAAACCTAAACCTGTTACGACGACTCTGCGCATATGCTCTGCCCTTTAAGAATTTGTTGCCTTGCTCATACCTTGGCTTGCCCCCTCATTTCAAGGGTAGGTTGGAGGACCAAGACAAGCTATTGCCCATTCTGCACCTTGATCCTGTCTGAGCCTGTGCTACCGATGAAATAACACACCTAAACAGGACAAACCTGATGCGCTTTCCTACCCTTTCAAACAACGCAGCAGGTGCCTTGATGGCACTGGCCGCTTTTGCTGTCTTTTCCACCCATGACGTGATTGTCAAGAAATTAGGGGCCACCTATTCCCCGTTCCAAGTGGTGTTTATTACAGCCCTTCTTAGCTTTCCAATCCTCACACTTGTGATGATGAGTGATCAAAAACCTGACACAATCCACCCCAAACACCCCTACTGGATGACCATCCGCAGCATTGTTGGCGTGGCTGCAGCACTCTGTGCGTTTTACGCTGTGACCGCTCTGCCGCTGTCGCAATTTTACGCGTTCATCTTTGCCTCTCCACTCATCATCACCGTTCTGGCGATCCCTATGCTAGGCGAAGTGGTGCGACTGCGCCGTGGACTGGCTATTGTGGTAGGATTGATCGGGGTCCTGATCGTGATCCGCCCGGGCTCTGCTGAATTTTCAACGGGCCATATCGCGGCGATCACGGCGGCCTGTGCAGGTGCATTTGTATCCATCATCACCCGCAAGATCGGCGCGGACGAACGCGGAGTTGTGATGATGATCTATCCCATGATGTCCAACCTGTTCATCACCGCACTGTTGCTGCCCTTTGTCTACGTTCAAATCCCGTTGGCAGACCTTGGGCTGTTCGCCATTGATACTTTGCTGGTGCTGACGGCTATGTGGCTGCTCGTGGCCGCCTATACGCGCACAGACGCGATCATCGTGGCGCCAATGCAGTATTCACAAATTATCTGGGCCACCTTGTTTGGGTTTTTCATCTTTGCAGAGACGCCGGAGTGGCAAACCTATCTCGGTACAGCCGTGATTGTGCTATCCGGTATCTACATTCTGAAACGCGAAGCTACGAGCGATGCATCAGAGAACACACCCGTGCTGAAAACCCGCACACGCGCAGGCCACGTTATGTCGGTCCGTGTGGGGCATATGCTGCGCCGTCAGCGTCGTCGCGATGCACTGGCCGCAGAGGATAGGGCGAACAAGTAACCGCCCCTCCAGACAAACGAAACCGGGCAGCAGATCATTTGATCCCCTGCCCGTTTTGTCATTTAACCTAAGGTGATTAGCCAGCGATTGTGCTAACCACCAAGAATAATGCCGCCGATAAGATCGCAGCAGCAGGCACTGTGATGACCCATGCAGCGATGATTGTCAGGAAGTGCGAACGACGCACAAGTTTACGGCGGCTGCGCTCATCTGAGCTTAGCTCTGGAAGGTTCGCTTCAACACGTGCACGTTTCATGCGGCGTGATGCGTCCCACTCACGGAAGAAGCCAACACCAAACACACCACCAACAGCAATGTGGGTCGAGCTAACTGGCAGGCCCAACCAACTGGCAACGATAACAGTAATCGCAGCAGACAAGGCCACACAGTAAGCGCGCATCGGATTTAGTTTGGTAATCTGGCCACCAACCATACGGATCAGTTTTGGACCAAATAGGAACAAACCAAAGGAAATACCCATCGCACCAATAACCATAACCCAAAGCGGGATAGAAACATCAGCCGTGAAATCGCCTGATTGAGATGCTTGAACGATCGCAGCCAATGGACCAACTGCATTCGCAACATCGTTGGCACCGTGTGCAAAGCTAAGCAAAGCAGCAGAAACAACGAGTGGAATACCAAACAAAACCTTTAACGATTTGTTACGGTTTTCAAGGCCTTCAGCCTGTTTGCGGATTACCGGGATCATGACCAACCAAATAATGATGCCAAGCACGAGGCCAACAGTCAGGGCAGTTGATAGATCGATCTTGATGATCTTCTTCAGACCTTTCATCGCAAGGTACGTTGAGAAAGCACCACCCATGATGCCAACCAAAACTGGAACCCAGCGTTTCGCCGCAGAGATTTTGTCGTCTTGGTAAACGATGCGAGATTTAATAAACCACAAGAAACCAGCGGCGATTGCGCCGCCAAGTACTGGGGAAATCACCCAGCTGGCAGCGATCTTGGACATGGTCGGCCAGTTCACAGCTGCAAAACCTGCAGCAGCGATACCAGCACCCATCACACCGCCCACAACAGAGTGCGTCGTGGAAACCGGTGCGCCAACCCATGTTGCTAAGTTCACCCAAAGGGCAGCTGATAAAAGCGCTGCTAACATTGCCCAGATAAAGATCGCAGAGGTTTGCATGCTTTCAGGTGCAATGATGCCTTTAGCGATGGTCGACACAACATCGCCCCCCGCCAACAATGCGCCCATGCTTTCAAACACAGCAGCAATCGCAATTGCGGCACCCATCGACAGGGCGTTCGCCCCAACGGCTGGACCCATATTGTTAGCCACATCGTTCGCACCAATGTTCAAAGCCATGTAGGCACCAATACCAGCGGCAATAATTACGATGAAGGTGTTATTGGACTGACCAAAGAAGACAGTTGCCAAAAGACTGGCAAGCACCACAAACACAAATGAGATACCAAGACCAACCATCGGGCGTGAAGCAAAGGCCGTCGCCGCTTCTAGATTCGCCAAACGACCTAAGTCGCGGTCTAGCGTATCAAGGTGATCCGCATCAAAATTGTTATTAGACATTTTTTTTCCTCGGTATATGCGCCGTTCGACGTATTCGAGAAAGCCGTTAGCACAAGTTCAAGAACCGCTCAATGATTCACGCAGGCATTTTGGCCGCAATTTTTTGTGTGCTTCACGACCGCACCATTTGCATTTTCAAGTGCCTCGTTTCGATTAACCGCAAAGAAGGGCGTATCTACTGGAGTTAATTTACCCACTTATTGCGACCAGTGCGTTGATTGTTGGACATCACTTAGTTTTGACATGTTAGCAAAACGGAGAACAACAACAACGTTTCGGTCACATATAACCATTTATGTCGACCAAGGTTGCATCGTGCATAGAAGGCCCCAAACAAAAAAGGCCACCCATTGCTGAGCGGCCTTTCTAAATAAATAATCTAAGCGATACTTAGGAAGCTTATGCTTCTTCTGCGTCGTCTTCTGCAGCGTTCGGGATGCCCGCGCTCTCAGCAAGATCGTCGTCGTCAGATGCGGCAGCACCGATGTCTTCAAACAACTCAGAGATTTCGAATTCTGCTTCTGCTTCTTCTTCAGCCGCCAATTCTTGGATCGATTTGCCTGCTGCTTGAAGTTCAGCTTCTTCCGCAGAACGTGCAACGTTCATAGCGATAGTTGCGGTGACTTCAGGGTGCAGAACAACTGATACGTTGTGAACGCCAAGATATTTGATCGGTGTGATCAAAACGACTTGTTTGCGATCCACTGTGAAGCCTTCAGCTGTAGCAGCTTCTGCAGCGTCACGTGTGGTAACAGAACCGTACAAAGCGCCAGCATCAGATGCGGAGCGAATCACAACGAATTTCTGTCCGTCTAGTTTCACTGCCATTGCTTCTGCTTCGGCTTTGGACTCTAGGTTTTGTGCTTCAAGCTGAACTTTGCGTGCTTCAAAGCTTGCAACGTTTGCTGCAGAGGCTGTGAGGCCTTTCTTCTGCGGCAACAAGAAGTTGCGTGCGAAACCTGGTTTGACGTCTACAACGTCACCCATTTGGCCTAGCTTTGCTACGCGTTCAAGTAGGATAACTTTCATGTCAGATCTCCTTACTTAACAGCATATGGCAGTAGGGCGAGGAAGCGAGCGCGTTTGATGGCACGAGCCAACTCACGCTGCTTTTTCGCAGATACTGCGGTGATACGGGAAGGCACAATTTTGCCACGCTCAGAGATGTAGCGTTGTAGCAAACGTGTGTCTTTATAGTCGATCGCTGGTGCGTTATCGCCCGAGAATGGGCACACTTTGCGGCGACGGAAAAATGGTTTTGCAGCCATGGGTTACGTCCTTTTCCTAAGCTTCAGATCAGCGGCGCTCGCGGCGTTCGCCACGGTCGCTACGTTCATCGCGTTTCTGCATTTGTACGGATGGCAATTCTTTGTGCTCGTCCATTTTGATGGTCAGCACACGCATTACATCTTCGTGCAGGCGCATCAGGCGTTCCATCTCGTGGATCGCAGATGCTGGCGCATCAGAACGCAAAAAGGCGTAGTGGCCCTTGCGGTTCTTGTTGATCTTATAGGCCATAGTTTTGACACCCCAATACTCGCTGTCTACGAGTTTACCTTCGTTGTCCGAAAGTACGGTACCAAAATGTTCGATCAGTGCTTCGGCTTGTGTATTAGACAAGTCTTGGCGTGCGATCATGACATGCTCATATAACGGCATGTTTGCTCCACTTATATCAAGGCGCATTTCAAAGGCGGGCCATATGATCCTTTGCGGGCCTGCCACGAGAGACTGCGCGGTTAGAAAATCGTGCAAAGGAAATGCTGCGTATACACGGATTTTCCAGTGGCGCAAGGGCATCCGTGACTATGCAAAGGGATATACGCATTGCGCATTCAGGCCACAGCCCGTCACATCAACAATCAGACCCGTGGGCCCTGCTCCAGCCCAACGAAAAAACGGCGCCCTTTTCTTCAAAGGACGCCGTTTTAAATCTTTCAACCAATTCTAGCAGGCAAACAGCCCAAGAGAAATTAGGAAGCTTTAGTGATGAAGCCAACCGCGTCGCCGAAGCTTTGGATTGTTTCTGCTGCGTCATCAGGAATTTCAATGCCGAACTCTTCTTCGAACGCCATAACCAGCTCAACTGTGTCAAGGCTATCAGCGCCTAGATCGTCGATGAAAGACGCGCCTTCAACAACTTTAGCTTCTTCAACACCAAGGTGTTCTACAACGATCTTCTTAACGCGGTCTGCGATGTCGCTCATATTAAAAGTCCTCATTCGTTTGAGACAGGTTGTCCCAGATATTGGTGGTTCCCGTTAGGGACCCGATGTCTTGCCCCTAGAGGCGCTAAAACTACGTAACTTAAACGCAGCGAACCAAGCAGCGGTAGCCGCTGTGATCAATTCTGCGCCGCCTATAACACAGTCGGCGCAGTTGGCAAACGATTTGCGCTCCTCAATGAGAGGCAGCAGCGTTAACCCATGCTTACAACATGGCCATGCCACCGTTCACATGCAAGGTAGTACCCGTAACATAACCTGCTTCAGTTGATGCTAAGTACAAGACAGCGCTCGCAATTTCTTCTGGGTTGCCCATGCGACCAGCGGGAATTTGCGTCATAATCGCACCCTTTTGGTCATCATTCAGCTTATCGGTCATCGCAGTGGTAATGAAACCCGGTGCAACAGCGTTTACCGTGATTCCACGTGACGCCACCTCATAGGCCAATGATTTGGACATGCCTATCATACCAGCCTTAGACGCTGCATAGTTCGCCTGCCCTGGGTTACCTGTCGTACCAACGATGCTTGAGATGTTAACGATCCGGCCCCAACGCGCCTTCATCATGCTACGCATGACGCCTTTGCACAGCTTGAACGTTGC
>TARA_B110000114_G_scaffold183650_1_pt1 | contig 52684 bp, 45 predicted proteins | sample TARA_B110000114 | Tara Oceans TARA_B110000114 (sample SAMEA4397311) | marine metagenome | biome: Polar Biome; feature: [SRF] surface water layer (ENVO:00010504); material: water (ENVO:00002006), including particulate matter (ENVO:01000060) such as... | depth 5 m
AAAAAAAACTTAACTGTTTAACTAAAAAAAATAAGAGGAGCTATTTTGAATTAACGCTAAAAGTTAATCGCATAAAAAAAGGCTGCCATTTGGCAGCCTTTTTGAGTATGTTTTGAAAAGTATTAAGCTTTTTCTGCAACAGCTTCAGCTAAATCTGGATCAACTAAAATTCTACCACAGTGCTCACAAACTATTACTTTCTTTCTTAAACTAATTTCTAATTGTCTTTGAGGTGGTATTTTGTTAAAACATCCTCCACAAGACTCTCTTTCTACCGAAACAACAGCTAAACCGTTTCTTACAGAGTTTCTTACTCTTTTATAACCAATAACTAATCTGTCGTCAATAAGAGCCTCAGCCTTAACCGAATCAGCTTCTAAAGCTTTCTCTTCTTTTTCAGTTTCATTAACAATACTTTCTAACTCATCTTGCTTAAGCTTAAGCTCATCTTGCCTAGCGTTAATTTTAGTTTCGTTTTCAGTTAAGATATCTTTCTTACCGTCAAGCTTAATTTTAGCTTCTTTAATTCTTTTGTTCGCTAATTCGATTTCTAAAGTTTGAAATTCAATTTCTTTAGATAAAGAATCGTACTCTCTGTTATTTCTAACATTGTTTTGTTGCCCCTTATATTTTTCAATACCAGTTTCTGCATCAATAATCAAGTTTTTCTTTCCTGAAATAGTATTATCTAAATCAGAAATTTCTTCGTTGATTTTGTCAATTCTAGTTTGTAATCCAGCAACATCATCTTCAAGATCTTGAACCTCTAACGGTAATTCACCTCTAACGATTCTAATTTTATCAATTTTTGAATCTACAAGTTGTAACTTATAAAGTGCCTTTAACTTGTCTTCAACTTTTATTTCCTTAGCTTTTGCCATGATAATCTATAAATAGTTAATCGGATTAGTATTCACTGCCGAAAAATGAGCCACAAAGGTAGTGAATTTATTTTTGAGATAGTCATAAATCAATTGCTGAGTGCAAATTTCAGCTTCAAAATGTCCTATGTCAGCAATAACAAGCTTTTCTTCCGCATCAAAAAACTGATGATACTTAAAATCACTCGTTAAAAAAACATCAGCATCAGCACCAATTGCATTGGGTAAAAGAAAACTTCCACTTCCTCCACAAACGGCTATTTTTTTAACCTTTTTATTCAGTAGTTTCGTGTAACGAACACAGCCAGCGTTGAATTGTTTCTTAACTAATTTCAAGAAATCCAATTCATCCATTTCCGTTTTTAAATAACCAACCATTCCTGATCCAACTTCATCTTCAAAATTTCGCGGATTCAGAATCGTTCGGTTTCCTAAATCTAATAAATCACAAATTTTAGAATTCACCCCAGTCATCACTGCATCTAAATTGGTGTGGCAAGCATATATAGCAATATCATGTTTGATGGCTTTAATAACCGTTCGTTCAATATAATTACTTCCATTAAAACGTTTTAACCCCGAAAACACAATAGGGTGGTGCGCGATAATTAAATTGGCGCCCTTTTTAATGGCTTCATCAACCACGTCTTCAGTGCTATCCAAAGTAATTAAAACACCTGTAATTTCTAATTGAGGATTTCCAACAATTAAGCCAGCGTTGTCATAACTTTCCTGATAACTTAACGGAGCCCATTGCTCCATAGCATCAGTTACATCTTTAATTAACGTCATATTGTAAAAATAAAGGAATTCTTGTAGAAGGCTGAATTTAATCTAAATTAGGTTTCTTTCGCATACTTTTTACTTGTGATCTTTTTTGCTTATTGTCTTTACTTCGCTTTAACGATCCCTTTGTAGGTTTAGTCGCAATTCGTCTTTTAGGAACAATCAATCCTTTATTAATAATGTTAAAAAAGCGCTCAATAACCTTGTTCTTATTTTGAATTTGACTTTTACTATCATCGCAAGCAATAATCAATGTTTCTGAAGAAGTTAATCTACTCGCTAAAGATTTTCTTAAAAGCCTTTTCTCCCGAGCATTTAAACCTTCAGAATTCGGAATATCAAATGATAAAACCACCTTCGAAGACACCTTATTCACGTGCTGACCACCAGCCCCCGAACTTCGAATGGCTTTAAAAATAAACTCTTTTAAGATAAGGTCATTATTCATAACCGGTGCTTATTTCAATTTTTTAAAACTAAAACAATCCTTCAAAAAATTAAGGTGACCTAAAATTCCTTTCTTCCGATTAAACGTACCAGATATTTCAACAATATCATCCTTTTTAATAATCTTCAATAAATCTTTAGGCAATCCACTACAAATAACCGAAGCACCCAAAGCCTTAGCTTGTAAAGTCAATATCCCCTCTTCGCTAATACCACTAGTTCTTCCTTTTATCTTTAGCGTTTTGTTATTGTATTTCTCATTAGCCTTAACTAGGTTCTTCGTAATTCGATACTCCTTTAATAAATCATTCAAGTTTATGGCGATTCCCGCTTTTTTAACCTTCACCATTTTTTCGGAAGTTGGATTTTCAGAATCTGCAGAAGTTGAATCACTTGAACAAGAAGCTGCTATTAATACTATAAGGAATGGGATAATGTGTTTCATAATTGTTTTTTGTATTTATAATATGGAAATAAATTCGCCGACTATTCTCATGTTTTCGGCATTTTCTTCTGTTATCACTATGTCTTTATAGGAAGAGTCAAATGAATTGGGTTTTAGTTTAATTAAGCGATGTTCCCAAGTGTCATCTGAAATTTCAATCTCGCTTGTATAAGTTTTAATGGTAAATGCTGAATTAAAATCAGAATCTTGGAAGTCAAGATTTTCAACCAATACGATTTTTCCATTCCTAGATCCACCTTGGTATTCTTTAAATATACAAAGAGAACCGTTTGGTATCCTTCTGTTCATTGATTCACCTTTTATTTCACAAGCAAAATAGCCTGCTTTGTTATACTGTTCAGGTGCATCAATCATATCAAAGGACTTATCTGTTTGAAGTTCACTAAAAGATCCAGCTGCAGCATGAAAATTATATAATGGGATCTGACTTTTAAGTTGAATTACTTTAGGAGCAGTCGTTTCTTTTTTCCTTCTCTCTAACAGGTAGTTGTACATACTGTCTGAAACAGGGGTTTTCATTTTAAATGAAACTTTAACAACAGAAACTAATTTTCCTGAGTTATTTTTCATTGTTCCTTGAGATGTGCTTTTTTCTATTGCTGTAACATCACCCATGTAATAAAAATCGTTTTGATCCTTATTCTTTTTAATGAATAATGGGAGGCGGATATCCCCATGTTTACCTAAGATTGATTGGACGTCCTTACTGTCAATTTTTCTATTCGACTTTGACATCCAAGAAAATGTTGAGTTATTTATGAATTCATCCTCATACTTAGTTGATTCTGAAATGTCGTCTTCTTTATGGTAATTTACAAATATGGGGCAGTTTGTTTTACTGTCGTTAACCATATACCCTCCAACATTCTGGGCAACGGGGTTGTAGGCATAGTTTAATATTCTAAAAACATCTTTTCTTGAATATTTAGAATAAAGGCTAAAACCATCATTCCATTTACTTTTTGAGTGGTTTGTCTTGAAATAATTAACCGAATACAAAGTGTTGTCAATAAGGAATGATTTGAATACATCTTCCTTAAGAGATTCTTTAAACTGAGTTGTAGGTACAATTTTGTTACTGTTTATTGTAATCAGGTTTGTTTTATGAATTTTATTAACTGACAATAATTTTTTGTCCTGTTTTTCACGGATGAATTTGAAGTTTAAATTATCAATTGCCGATTGAATTGTATTTATTGAACTCGATATATCGAATTTATCGAGAATACTTTGTTGGATTTTTAAAACTGATGTTTCTCCATCATTGATTAGGTACTCTAGAATAATCGATTCTTCAATTCTTTTTCCATTGTTTATTTCCTTCGAAAAATATTCCAATAGTAAAGAAGCTGACTCCGTTATTTTGATCTTATCAGATTCAACCTTATTTACAAAGTTGAAATATGATCTTGAATATTCAATAAAAAGAAATGGATCTCTTGTTTTAGTTTCTATAAAGTCCATCATCATTGGAGTTTTTCCAAGTCGATTTTTTAAATAGTTATAATCCTCCTTTAATTCTTTTAGGAGTTTCATGTTCGCATTATCAATAGATTGAAATATCTTCTCCTTTGATATTCTGTCAAAATTGATAGTTGAAGTTCCAGGTGTTTCTCTACTGCCTTCTGATATAAGTTTTCTTAACCTGTCTTTATTGTATGATGAATCTCCATATAAAGCAATCGGGATAAGGTAATTGTTGTTGTAATTACCAATGAAATCAATAACGGTTAAATAAGATTTTTCATCTGCTTTTCGCAGACCTCGACCTAATTGCTGAATGAAAACAATTGCCGATTCAGTTGGTCTTAATAATATGATTTGATTAACCTTAGGAATATCAATTCCTTCATTAAAAATGTTAACGGTAAGTATATAATCTATTTTCTGACTAATACTATCTGATTCCAGTTTTTGAATAGCTAAACTTCTTTCTTCGTCACTGCTGTTTCCACTTAGAGCTAATGTTCTTAGTCCCGATTTATTCAGCTTTTCAGATAGTTTTTGAGCTTCTTCATTTCTGTTACAAAAGATTAATCCACGAGTAATTCCATTGTCAGAACCATAGAAATTGGCTTTATTTATAATTTGAAGAACTCTCTCGTCTGAGGTTAAATAATTAAACTCAGTTAAATCATCCTTTTGAGAATCATCGATAGTTAAGTCTGAAACCCCATAATAATGAAAAGGGCTAAGCATTTCCTCTTCCATAGCCTGATTTAGTCGAATTTCATAAGCTATATTGTAATCATATAGTTTGAAAATGTCGTTTCCATCTGTTCTTTCAGGGGTAGCAGTCATTCCTAAAAGGAATTTAGGTGTGAAATAATCAATCAAATTTTGATATGATTGAGCACCCGATCTATGAGATTCATCAATTATTATATAATCAAAATGATCTTTTTTAAAGGCTCCTAAATGATCTTTCTTAGATATTGTCTGTACCGTTGAAAAGATGAAGTCATTATCTAACTCCCTTCGGTTTCCTGAGTATAAACCCATTTTTTTTGATGGTCCGAATACTTTTTGAAAGGTTGACATTGCTGTTTTTGCGATGTTAAGTCTGTGAACTACAAAAAGGATTTTTTTTGGAGCAAATTGCTTTACATCAAATGCAGCTAAATAGGTTTTACCCGTTCCGGTAGCTGAAATTATTAAAGCTTTGTCCTTGTTCGATTTTCGGATTTTTTTTAAGTTATCCAATGCCTCACTTTGCATTTGATTCGGCTCAAGATTTAATTCTGATTGAATAGGAATTACTGATTTAGATAATAGCCTTTGCTTGGAATAGATATCTCTGTATGCTAATATATACTCATGGGTAACTTTAGTACTTACTTCAAAGTCTTTATTGAATTCAGAAATAACTTTATCTGCTATGTCACTTGTTTTAAGTGCGGAAACTTGTAGGTTCCATTCTTTATTAGATGCTAATGCACTTTGAGTAAGATTACTACTTCCAATTATTAAATTGTAATATTTCGAAGTTTTAAAAATATACCCTTTTGAATGTGAAGAGTTTTTTGTCGCAATTCTTAAATCAATATTTTTAAACTGAAGTAGGCGTTCAAGCGCTTCAGGTTGTGTGAAGTTTAGATATTGAGAAACTAAAACTTCACCTTGTATATTCTTTTCTTCAAGAGCTTGTAAAGTATTTATTATTGTGGCAACACCACCGGTTGTAACAAATGCAACAGAAATCTTAAATGATTCACAGTTATTAAACTCTTTTAGAATAGAGGTTAATACTTTTTTTTTAGGGTTTTTGCTATTTACAAGGAGTTTTGGTTGAAAAAGCACTTCAGAATTGGCGTCTTTATCAACAAATCCTGTTAAAAGACTTTGGTTAAACTCTTGAAGGAAATCATCAGTCATTGTTAATCAGTTTATGAACAATTGGTAAATCTGCTGCTGCCCAATCTAAAGCTGTGAGTTCTTCTTTTAAAAGCCACTTTTGATCAATGTGTTCATTCAGAGTAAGTTTTCGGCTTTCAATGTTAACGATGAAACTATGCATCGTTAATTCAAAATCAGGGTATTGGTGATTTACGGTTAGGTATAGATCATCTACCGTGACATTAATATCTAATTCTTCAACTAATTCACGTTGTAAAGCCTCTTTTTGTGTTTCACCCGTTTCAATTTTCCCTCCTGGAAATTCAAACTTTTTTGAAATATATGGTAATTTACTTTCTGCTCTTTGGACACAAAGTATTTTATTGTCATTTATTAATATAGCCGCAACAACTTCTACTTTTTTCATGAAGTTTTTTTTTCAAGGGATGAAGAGAAATTTAACAGACATATTTAAATATAACAAAAATCAAGTCCCGCAAAAAGTTTGATAACCATTTTCGGATGAAGGAGGTTGTTGGTATTTATCTGAAGTGTAATGTTCGAAGGGGGATTGTAGTTTTGCTAGTAACTCGTTAAAAGGAGTCATGTTTTCATCTTCGCTGGCTTGTATTAGCGCTTCTTCTACTAAATGGTTTCTAGGAATTACAGACGGGTTGTAATCTTCGAGGAGGTTTTCGTAATTATCTACCGAGCTTACTCTTTGTAGCCATTTAGCTTTCCAAGTTTGAAAATCGGAATTGTTAAAAACAGGCTCGTTATGTAAATGAGGATCAACTAATCCGCGGAAAGTATTGTTAAAGTCGGGTTTAGCGGTTTCCATCCACGCGAAGAGTTCGTTTAATAAATCTTCATCGCCGTCTTCCTCTTTTATAATTCCCAGTTTTGCGAGGTGATTAATTTTCCAAATGGTTTGAAAGCTTTCATCAAATTGATCAAATTCTTTTTGTGCGAGTTCCAACGATTTTTTTTCATCGGAATGAATAAGCGGTAAAAGGGTTTCAGCTAATCGCATTAAATTCCACTTTGCAATTTTTGATTGATTGCTGTAAGCATATCGTCCTTGTTCATCTATAGAACTATAAACAGTAAGTGGATCGAAATGATTCATGAAAGCACATGGACCGTAATCGATTGTTTCACCTGCGATACTCATGTTGTCGGTATTCATCACACCGTGAATAAATCCAACTTTAAGCCAGTCGTTTACCAATTTTATTTGTGATTGGATCACTTCTTGTAAAAAACTCAGTGCAGGATTTTCGGTGTCGAATACATCAGGGTAATGCCTGTCAGCAGTATAGCTAAATAATTTTTTAATAAAATCGGGATTCCCCATTCTTACAGCTAGTTCAAAAGTTCCTACTCGAATATGACTTTCTGCAACTCGGGTAAGAACGCCTGTTTGCTGAACAGTTTGGCGGTAAACGGGGTCGTCACTTCTAACAATGGCTAAACTTCTCGTTGTGCTGATGTTTAATCCTGCCATTGCTTCGCTAATTAAGTATTCACGCAACATGGAATATAGAGTTGATCTTCCGTCACCTCTTCGGGAGTAAGGCGTTTGTCCGCTCCCTTTAAGTTGTATGTCAAAACGCTCTTCATAAGGCGTTATTATTTCTCCAATTAATATGGCTCTACCGTCACCCAAAACGTTAAAATGTCCGAATTGATGTCCACCGTATGCTTGCGCAATCGAGGTGGTAGATTTCGGTACATGATTTCCGGCTAAAACATCTGTTAAATAGGCTTTGTTTTTTGCTAGCTCGGTTAACCCTAATTGTTTGGCTAAATTACTATTGTAAAGTAATAATTCAGGATCAGATATTGCAGTTGGACTCGTTTCTGAAAAAAATACAGAAGGAAGAGAAAGGTATGAATTGTCGAAATTCCAGATTGAATCTTGTGCCATAACTGAAAGATAGAGTTAAGGATCGGTTTTCGAACTGAATGCTTATTGAAATTGTCATTTAAGGTATAGACGGGCTTGTTTTTTTACAATCAGATCTCCGTTATTTTATCTTGTATTGGTGTTTAACATTATGATTTTCGTTCAAAAGCAATTAAATTTAAAATAGGCACGTCTTTAAATTGTTATTTTCTCGTTAACAACTCTTGTTGCTACTAGCTCGGACAAGCCTATTTTATATCTAAATTTGTACCATGTTTTTAGTACGTGTACTCTTATTGCCTTTTTCGTTTTTATATGGATTGATAACATCCGTAAGGAATGTTCTTTTTAATTCAGGCGTGTTAAAATCGCGTGAATTTCAAACGAAATCAATTTCTGTAGGAAATATCACTGTTGGTGGAACTGGGAAATCTCCTCATATCGAATACCTGATTAACCTTTTAAATACTGATAAAAAGCTAGCTACGTTAAGTAGAGGCTATTTACGGAAGACGAAAGGTTATCTAGTTGCCGATGAAAAATCGACTTATAAAGAAATAGGAGATGAGCCGATGCAGTTTCATTCCAAATTCAAAGACGTAACCGTTGTGGTTGATGAAGATCGTCGCAATGGGATGGAGAAAATCGAACAAGAAATTAATCCTGATATTATTTTATTGGATGATTGTTACCAACATCGTTGGGTGAAACCTCAATTGAATATTTTATTAATTGATTATTCAACTGTTGGGTCAAAGCAATTTATGTTGCCATCTGGTGAATTAAGAGAATGGAAATCGGGCGTTAAAAGGGCTGACGCAATTGTTGTGACTAAATCTCCAGAGTTACATTCACCAATTGAACATCGGAGGATTAAGGAATTAATAAAACCGTTGAGGTCGCAAAAAACGTTTTTTAGTTATATTGATTACAAAGAAATTACACCTTTTAATAATTGCGCAAAGTCACTTTGTAAAGACGGGGTGATTAAGTTAGAAGATTATAAAACGGTTGTTTTTGCAGGAATTGCGAAAATTACGCCTTTGGTAGATTATTTAAAGCAAACGGCTAAAGAGGTTATTGTAACTGAATTTAGTGACCATCACAATTTTGAACCTGTTGATATTGTGAGATTAACGAACGCTTTTAAAGCGATTATTTCGAAAGACAAGATTTTAATTACAACAGAGAAAGATGCAATGCGATTAAAGGACGAAAGACTTTTTCCGCTTTTGGAGCAATTTCCTGTTTTTTATTTACCCATAGAAGTTAAATTTCATAAAGGTCTTGAAGATGAAGATACTTTTGATGAAATGATTAATAATTATGTTCAAGCAAATTAAAGAGACAGCTGATTTCTTAATTGAAAAGACAGCTGATTTCAAACCTGAAATAGGAATAATATTAGGAACCGGGTTAGGAGGTTTAGTATCTGATATAGACGTTAAATTCGAATTGAGTTATGCTGACATACCTGCATTTCCTCTTTCTACCTTAGAATCACATAAAGGAAACTTAATTTTTGGTTACATCAACAACAAGCGAGTTGTTGTTATGCAAGGAAGATTTCATCATTATGAGGGATATACTTTAAATGAAGTCGCTTTTCCTGTGCGTGTGATGAAGTTATTAGGGATTGAAAAACTTTTGGTGTCTAACGCTGCTGGTGGGATGAATCCTGATTTTGAGAAAGGTGATTTAATGATTTTAACCGATCATATTAATCAGTTTCCGGGAAACCCCTTAATTGGAAAAAATATCGATGAATTAGGAAGTCGCTTCCCTGATATGTATCAGCCCTATTCTAAAAAATACGTTGCACTTGCAAAAGAAGCGGCGAAGGATTTAGATATTAAAATACAAGAAGGAGTTTATGTTGGTCTTCCAGGTCCAATGTTAGAAACCCCTGCGGAATACAAGTTTTTAAGAATAATTGGCGCTGATGCTGTAGGTATGAGCACTGTGCCTGAGATTATAGCAGCGAAACATATGGCGTTGCCTTGTTTTGCTTGTTCGATTATTACTGATGTATGTTATGGTGAAATTCAGCCTGTAGATATTCAAGATATTATAGCAACAGCTATGAACGCCGAACCCAAATTAACAGCATTATTTAAAGAATTAATTAATAGAATATAAGCATGAAAAATCTAACCAAATTACTATTAGTTTTAACCACATTTGGATTTGCAAGTTGTGAAGAATCGAAAGGTTTTAAAGAAGGGAATATTACAGTAACTGTAAAATTGGATGAAATTTCCAGTGGAACAGCTGTATTAGAAGTATTACCATCAGGACCTAAAAGATTACAATTAGATACGGTGCAAATTGGTGAAAACGGAGTTGTTTCATTTGCACATTTGGCTGCTAAAACGGCGTTTTATAGTGTGTACGTCCCTGGTTATGAAGGAGAAATTCAGTTCATGGCAAACCCTGGAGATAGTATTGAAATTTCAGGAAACGTTAATGCGCTTTATGCAACTTGTAAAATAGGTGGTACAGCGGAGAACGAAAGACTAGATTCGTTAGTGACTTTCCTTAAAGCAGCTAAGTATTATACAGATTCATTACAACGTGTTTTTAAAGCTGCAGAAGCAAAGCAATTACACCATGCTTTGATGAATGAATTTCAGCAATTATATGGAAATGTAAAGCGTAAAGAAGAGACTTTTGTTAAGGGTTATATTACGCGTAATTTAGGACAGTACTCTAATTTAATTGCAGTGAACTCTTTAAATAAAGATCGTCATAAAACAACTTATTTATTGGTGGATAGTGCATTGCTGAAAAACCACCCAAACAACGAGGATGTATTAAAGTATCATGAAATTATCGCTCAGGTTTTTGCTTCTTCAGTTGGGGGAATAGCTCCTGATTTTAGTTTGTTGAATTTGGAAAACAAACAAGTAAATCTTTCAGACTTTAAAGGTAAATACGTACTTCTGGATTTTTGGGCAACATGGTGTAATCCATGTATAAAAGAAATTCCAAATTTGGTTAACATCAAAGAAGAATTTAAAGATAAACCATTCGAAATCATAAGCATTTGTATTGATAAAAACTCCAAATCTTCTGTTAAAAGCTGGCAACGAATTATTGAGAAATTTAACGGTGATAGTTGGGTTCAGTTATACGATACGGAAGGGAAAGAAACAAGAAGAAAATACAACATTCAACATTTTCCAACTTTGTTATTAATTGATCCATCGGGGGAAATTGTGGAAGCAGGAAATCACTTAAGAGGCGAAAATATTTCTCGCGTTATTAAAGGCTATCTAGGGAATGAATAAAGTTTGGACAGTTGTATTTTTGCTAAGTTGTTTAGTCTTGAATTTAAAGGCTTATTATCAGCAAGAAGTTAAATATGATATTAAAGTTTCTTTAGATGATCAAAAGCACATGCTTCATGCATTTGAAGAGATTGTTTACATCAATAATTCGCCTGATACTTTACGCGAGATTTACATGCATCTTTGGCCTAATGCTTATCAAGCGAATACGGCTTTAGATAAGCAGTTGGTTGAAGATCGCAATACATTGCTGTATTTTGGAGATCAGGCTTATAAAGGTTTTATAGATAGCCTGGATTTTAAGGTAGGTGGTGAAAAAGTAGTCTCCTTAAAATCGGAGCATAAAGACTTAACACATTTTAAATTAAATACAGGTTTATTACCTGGAGATTCAATTGTCATAACAACGCCATTTAGAGTTAAAGTTCCTTATGGTGATGTTTCTCGGTTGGGACATTTGGATGGTTCGTATCAAATTACCCAATGGTATCCAAAGCCTGCTGTTTATGATGGAGAATGGCATGCGATGCCTTATTTGACACAAGGAGAATTTTTCTCTGAGTTTGGTTCTTTTAAAGTAGCGGTTTCTGTGCCTGAAAAACATGTGATTGCTGCTACTGGGAATTTGATTAGTAAATTCAGTAACGATGGGATAAAAACAGAGGTTTATTCATTGAGTGAGATTCATGATTTTGCTTGGTTTACTGATACGAATTGGATTGAAACGGAGAGCGAAGTTACTTTGCCTCATTCGGGACGAAAGGTAAAGACGTATTCGAAGTACAATCCTTCAAATGCATACATCTGGGACGGGTCTGAGAAATATATCGACAGTGCATTATATTATTATAGTTTATGGATCGGAGATTATCCATACGATGTGTGTACTGCTGTAGACGGAGGCTTGACTGCCGGTGCAGGAATGGAATATCCAACGATTACAGTCTTAGGCGGTCAAGTTAATAGAAAGGAATTAGAGGAAGTTGTTTTACATGAAGTAGGACACAACTGGTTTTATGGCGTTTTGGGAACAAATGAGCGTATGAATCCTTGGATGGATGAAGGGATAAATAGTTATTACGAAAGGAGGTTTTACGAAGAAGTTCGATCGGATTTAAGGATCGGTGATTTTTTCCCGATTATTCGAAAAGTGGTAAAGGATTTAACGCCAAAGCAAACGGAGTTTCACCATATGAATCATGACTTTGTAAACACTAGGAATTTAGACTTGCCAATTAATTTACCATCGAATGAATATTCCTCAATTAATTACGGGGCTATTGTTTATTCTAAGGCTGCTATTTCATTTAATTATTTAGAGAAATATTTGGGTAAAAAACTTTTCGATCAGTGTATGCAAAAATACTTTGATGTTTGGAAGTTTAAGCACCCTTCTCCGGAGGATTTAAGAAAGATATTTGTTGATGAGACAGGTAAGAAGTTGAACTGGTTTTTTGATGATTTACTACAAACGAGTTACCCATTAGACTATAAAGTACATTTTGCTGGTTATTCTTTTGATAATAAAAGTTTTGATGTTGTGGTTGCAAACGCTAGCGATATAGCATCTCCAATTGTAATATCAGCTTTAAAAAATGGAAAGGTTGTTAAAACGGCTTGGTACGAAGGCTTTTTTGGTACGAAAAGTTTAAGTTTTCCTAAGGGAGATTATGATGAGGTAGCGATTGATTACTATCATGATATGCCGGAGTTAAACAGAAAGAATAATCGTTATATCTTATTTAGTTTGTTTGGGCGTATAGAGCCTTTAGAGGCAACGTTTTTTTTTAATTTTGAAAAAGATGACAAAACGCAAATTTTCTTTTTGCCAATCGCGGGTATTAATTACCATGATGACTTACAATTAGGAATGGCTGCTTACAACTCTTTAATTAAGGAGAAGAAATTTAGGTTTTTAGTAATGCCGCAGTTCTCTTTTGGAACTCAAAAGCTGGTAGGGTTTGGGCAAGCTGTGTATTCTTTTTATCCAGCGGAATATTTTCAAAAGGTTAACTTGAACCTATCTGTAAGAAGACAAGGACTAGGTTTTGGTGGAGCAATCGGTAAAATTGAGAAAATAGAAGCGAGCACTAACTTTATCCTTCAAAGGCCAAATGATCGTTCGAAAATCCGTTCCAATTTTGAGGCTAAATTAAGTAACGTGTCAGTTGAATTTGACCGTAGAGGTAGTCAGTTTAAAAATTACATAACGTTTGATTATAATTTTGAAAATCAAAGAGAAATTAATCCCTTTGATTTTAACTCCCAACTACAGGCTTTTGATCAAAACTGGAAATTGCAAGGAGAGTTCAACTACAGCTTAACGGTTAATGATAGACTACAATCTATCGACATTCGTGGGTTTGGAGGGTTGTTTTTACAAAATGTAGATGCAGGGACGGAACGTTTTCGTGTAACAGCAGGGAATGGTTCATTGCTAGGGACTTCTGATTTAGAGCAGTTTCTTTATAACACACACGATTATTTATTTGATCAAGCCTTTTTAGGGCGATTCATGACTGATGCTAACTTATTAGGTAGTCAGCAAGTTTATTCAAATGACGGAGGCTTTAAAAGTGGAGTTACTCCTGGCTTGGCAAGTTCTTGGTTAGGAGGATTAAATATCGTAATTCCATTACCAGTTAAGTTTCTCTCGTTTTATACTGATTTTGCTATTTACGATCGTATTTGGGATGATTACATAACAGGAGGGACTTCAGCGCCATTGCTATATGATTATGGTTTACAATTGAATTTGAAGAAAGATTATTTGGAGGTTTATTTCCCATTAGGTTTCTCGGAAAGTATTCAAAGTAACTATGATGTAAACGGAGTGGATTCTTACATGAATAAGATTAAATTCATGTTTAATATAAACGAGATATATACGATCATTCAATAATGGAATCAGGTAAGAAAATATATTTTGCTTCAGACTTTCATTTAGGAGTTCCTAATTATGAAAGTAGTAGAAGGCGGGAGAAGATTTTAGTGGATTGGTTGGATTCTATTAAAGTTGACGCTCAGGAAGTTTATTTAGTAGGAGACTTGTTTGATTTTTGGTTTGAGTATAAATTCACTGTACCAAAAGGTTATGTTCGATTTTTAGGGAAAATAGCAGAGTTGACAGATTCGGGAATTCCAGTTCATTTTTTTACAGGAAATCACGATATGTGGATGTTTAATTATCTACCCCAAGAAATTGGAGTAGAAATTCATCGAGATAATATTACAAGAGATTTTAACGGGAAACGCTTTTATATCGGTCACGGTGATGGATTAGGTCCTGGAGATCGAAAGTATAAGTTTTTAAAAAACTTTTTTGCATCAAAAACTTGTCAATGGTTGTTTGCTCGTATTCATCCTAATTTAGGAATGGGTATCGCAAATATGTGGAGTAAGAACTCCCGAATTGCAAATATAAAAGATGGGGAAGAGTTTTTAGGAGATGAAAACGAATGGTTATATATATACAGCAAAGAGATATTAGAGAAGGAATATTTTGACTACTTTATTTTTGGTCATCGGCATTTAGTATTGGATCTTCCGATAAAAGGAACATCATCTCGGTATGTGAATTTAGGGGAATGGGCAACAGGAAATCCTCACTTTGCTTCCTTTGATGGGGAAAGCTTAACTTTACAATCGGTAAAAAAATAACAACTGTGGAATTAGAAGAAAAATCAGATTTAGTTTTTGGAATTCATCCAATAATAGAAGGGTTAGAGTCGGATAAGACTTTTGATAAGATCCTTATCTTAAATACGCTGAGAACACCTCAGGCAAAAGAAATCATGGCTTTAGCTAGAGAGAAGGGAGTTTCTTTAAATAAAGTTCCTCAACAAAAGCTGGATCGTATTACTCGAAAAAATCATCAGGGAATAATTGGTTTTATTGCGCCTGTTGAATTTCAAAACATTGAAGATATTTTACCAACGCTTTTTGAGCAAGGTAGAAATCCATTTATATTAATTCTTGATCGTGTTTCTGACGTAAGGAATTTTGGAGCTATTGTAAGAACTGCTGAATGCGCTGGAGTTGATGCGATAATTATTCCAAAGAAAGGAGCTGCTCAAATTAATGGTGAGACAATTAAAACGTCTACCGGAGCAATTTTTAATATTCCAATATGTAAAGTACCAGGTATAGAATCTATTATTCCATACATTAAAGATTCAGGGCTTCATTTGGTTGCTTGTACTGAAAAGACGGATGTTGATTATACCGAAGTTGACTATACTGTGCCTATTGCGATTATGATGGGTGGAGAGGAAGCTGGGATAGCAATTTCAAATATTAAAAAATCAGATTCAACGGCAAGATTACCTTTAATGGGTAAAACACAAAGTCTAAATGTATCGGTTGCAGCAGGAATTATTATGTATGAAGCTGTTCGTCAGAGAGGGTAATTTCGCTTTCTCTTTACTTTCCAGTTATTTAGTGGTATCTTTGTTGCCGATTAGGTTAAAATCACCAGGTACCAAGAGTCTTATTTCGAATTTTCTTTGATTGATTCTTGTGGTTGGAAATTATAATTAATTACAGTACAATTATTATTTAGAATATTTATGGGTAGGTCACAAGAAACATTTGGTAAAAAAGAAAGAGAGAAAAAAAGACTTAAAAAGAAGCAGGAGAAGGGGCACCGTAAGGAGCAACGAAAAGCAAATGCAACTGGAGGGGATTTTGAAAACATGCTTGCCTATGTTGATGAGAACGGTCATATCGTTGATACTCCACCGGATCCAACAAAACGTACTAAAATTAAAGCTGAAAACATTAGTTTAGATTATTCTAAAGCTGCTAACGAAGTAGAAGAGGAAACTGAATTAACTGGTAAAGTTTCATTTTTTAACGATTCGAAAGGATACGGGTTTATTAAGGATAAGAATTCTAACGAATCATACTTTGTTCACGTTAACGGAACGGTTGATGAAATTACAGAAGGAGATAAAGTTACTTTTGAACTAGAGAAAGGTCCTAGAGGGTTTAATGCTGTTAAAGTTAAAAAGATTCCATAATTCGAATTTTTTATTCGAAATTAAAAAGGGTTGCTGTTTAGCAACCCTTTTTTTATTCATCTTTTTTAGGAGGGTTGTAGGTTCTTGTCCTACTCTTTGATTTCTTTTTTTCCTTTTCGGATTTTGACTTCTTTTTTTCTTTTTTCTTTTTTTCCTCTTGTTGAAAAGAATCATTATTGCGGGTTTCATTTACGCTATTCATGAAAGAAAACGAAATTCCAACAGCAAGAATGAAAAGGGCTAAAAATTGTTTGAACTGCTTCATTATTAAATCAACTGTTTATTTGTATTTTTGCGCTTTGTAATCCGAAATTAAACATTGGATTCAAAACGCTCTAAAATAGCAAAAATTATTCCAAAGATATGGCGAAGAATTTTACAAGCAGAGAACAGGATTTTTCTAAATGGTATAACGAGTTGGTGATTAAAGCCGACTTAGCACAAAATTCAGATGTAAGAGGTTGTATGGTTATTAAACCATACGGTTATTCAATCTGGGAAAGTATGCAAGCCGAATTAGATAAGATGTTTAAAGAAACAGGCCATAGTAATGCCTACTTTCCTTTACTGATTCCTAAATCATACTTAAGTAAAGAAGCTGAGCATGTTGAAGGCTTTGCTAAAGAATGTGCCGTTGTTACTCATTATAGATTAAAAAATGATGAAAACGGAGAAGGGCTTATTGTTGATCCAGACGCCAAATTGGAGGAAGAACTAATTATCCGTCCAACGTCAGAAACTATTATTTGGAATACTTACAGAGGGTGGATTCAATCTCACAGAGACTTACCGATTTTAATTAATCAGTGGGCCAACGTAATGCGTTGGGAAATGAGAACGCGAATTTTCTTAAGAACTTCTGAGTTTTTATGGCAAGAAGGACATACTGCTCACGCTACAGAGCAAGAAGCTGTTGATGAGACAAAACAAATGTTGGATGTATATGCTGACTTTTCGGAGAATTATATGGCAGTTCCTGTAATTAAAGGTGTTAAAACAATCAATGAAAGGTTCCCCGGTGCTATTGATACTTATTGTATCGAAGCGTTAATGCAAGATGGGAAAGCACTGCAAGCAGGAACATCACACTTTTTGGGTCAGAAGTTCTCAAAAACATTTGATGTTAAGTTTACAGATACAGATGGAAAGCAAAAATTTGTTTGGGCATCTTCTTGGGGGGTGTCTACTCGATTAATGGGTGCGTTAATAATGAGCCATTCAGATGATGAGGGATTAATTGTTCCTCCAAAATTAGCGCCAATACAAGTTGCAATTATTCCTATTTATAAAGGAGAGGAGCAATTAATAGCTATTTCTGAAAAATTAGCACCCGTTATTCAGGAATTAAAAGATAGGGGTGTTAGGGTTAAATTTGATAATAGAGATAATCAACGTCCAGGTTGGAAATTTGCTCATTATGAGTTTCAAGGCGTTCCAATTCGATTAGCGTTAGGAAACAGGGATCTTGAGTCTGGTAATATTGAAGTAGCAAGACGTGACGAAAAAACAAAGGAAGTAATTTCTTTTGATGGAGTTGTAGATCATGTTGCTAATTTATTAGTGGAGATTCAAGCAAACCTATTTAATAAAGCTAAAACTTATCGCGATGATCGCATTACTGCAGTTGACTCTTATGAGCAGTTTAAAAGTGTAATTAATGATAAAGGTGGTTTCGTGTCAGCTCATTGGGACGGAACAACTGACACAGAATTAAGGATAAAAGAAGAAACAGCTGCTACAATTAGATGTATCCCATTAGATAATGTTTTAGAGGAAGGTAAATGTATCTTAACGGGTAAGCCATCAACTCAAAGAGTATTGTTTGCAAAGGCATATTAGATGTAAAATTAACTAACTGTTAATCAGGTAGTTAATTTTAAAAATAATATTTTTTCAATTTTAATTTGTTAGAAAAGAAAAAAGATTATACATTTGCAGTCCTTAAAATAATGAGGGACATTTTGGCCCGTTCGTCTAGGGGTTAGGACGCCAGGTTTTCATCCTGGTAACAGGGGTTCGATTCCCCTACGGGCTACTTGGACAATAAAAAGAGGTTCGCCTCTTTTTTTTAATTTAAAAATATTATGGCAAATAACGCTTCAGCAAAAAAGAGAATTAGACAATCTGAAAAGAGAAAAGAGTCTAATAAGTACTACCATAAAACTATGCGTAATGCTATCAGAAATATTAAAGGTTTAGAGGACAAAAAAGAAGCTGAAGGAGCTTTAGCTAAAGTTGTTTCTTTAATCGATAAAGTTTCCAAAAGAAATATTATCCACAAAAACAAAGCATCTAACTTAAAAAGTCAAGTTACTAAGTCTGTTGCTGCAATAGCATAAGGATTTAATAAAACAAATTTATTAAAAGGTTATCCAGTTTGGATAACCTTTTTTGTGTTTAATCATTTTAAATTAAAATTTTAAATTACTTCGTCTTAATGCTTCTAGTTTTGTTGTATGGAAATAAGTAATTCTATTAAAAACTGGAATTTAGATGATCGTCCTCGTGAGAAATTAATAAATAAAGGTGCTTCGGTTTTAAGTAACGCGGAACTGATGGCTATTATTTTAGGAAGTGGAAGTAGAAGTGAATCAGCAGTTGACTTAGCGAAAAGAATTTTGCAGAAAGCAGATAACAACTTTGCTAAGTTAAGTCGAATGCAGATTGAAGACTTTAAACAGTTTAAAGGGGTTGGGGAAGCTAAGGCGGTGAGTTTATCGGCAACGTTTGAATTTGCAAGGCGAAGAAAGGAAGAAGTTGATGTGGTAACTAAGATTGGAGCGAGTTCGGATATTTTTAAAGAAATGAAGTCAAATCTATCAGATTTGAATCATGAAGAGTTTTGGGTTGTTTTTTTAAATCGAGGAAATCGGATTATCAAAAAGGAACGAATTAGTTCTGGAGGAATAACAGGAACAGTAGTAGATAATAAAATAATCCTAAAAAAAGCGCTGCTTCATTTAGCTTCATCTGTTATTTTAGTCCATAACCATCCATCGGGAAATTTAAAACCAAGTCCACAAGACCATAAAGTGACTCAAAAGATTAAATCAGCATGCGAATTGTTAGAAATTAATTTGTTAGATCACCTTATTATAGCAGGAAATTCTTATTATAGCTTTGCAGACGAATTAGAGCTTTAATGAAGAAAATTTTGACGGTTATTGGACCACGTCCTCAAGTTATAAAATCAGCTGCGATAACGAGAGTTGTGCGTGATGATTTTAGAGGAGAACTTGAGGAAGTAGTTGTGCATACAGGCCAGCATTTCGATGCCAATATGAGTAGCGACTTTTATGCTGAAATGTTTTTACCAATTCCTAGGTATCAATTTGAAATTGACGATTCAGAACCGTTGCCAATAAATCAAATGATTCAAAATATTCAGGCCGCTGTTCAGAAAGAATCTCCTGATGCATTACTTGTTTACGGAGATACTAATTCTACATTAGCAGGTACGATCTCTGCCATAATTGAAGACATTCCTTTAATTCATGTTGAAGCAGGAATGCGATCGTTTAATATGTTAATGCCTGAGGAAGGTAATCGAATATTAACGGACCATTCGAGTGACTTATTATTTTCTCCTACAAAGATTGGTGTATTAAATTTAAAGAAGGAAAAAATCAACTCAGATAAAGTGAAATATTGTGGAGACGTAATGTTTGATAACAGCTTGTTTTACGAAGCGAAAGCACGTGAGCAATCAACTATCTTAACAAGGTATAATCTAAAATACAATGAGTTTAATTTATTTACGTGCCATAGAGGAAGTAATACTGATGATGCTGTAAAGTTGAGAGCTATTATTGAAGGAGTTATAGATATTAAGCTTAAATCAGGGAATGAGATTGTATTCCCGATGCATCCAAGAACTGAAAAGATGATTTTAAAGTTTTTTGGACCGTATTATTTAGACCAATTAAAATCTGAAATATTAGTAATACCACCTGCATCTTATTTGGATATAATAATGTTAGAGTGTAATTCTAATATTGTAATTACTGATTCTGGTGGTATTCAAAAGGAAGCTTATTTTTTCAAGAAAAAATCATTGATTTTGAGGGAAGAAACAGAATGGGGTGAAATCTTGGATAATCAAGCCGCTATTTTATTCAAAGTAAATGAAGGTTCTTTGATTCAGGCATATGATAAAGTACAAAAACTTAATCCTAATTTTAAGGATATATATGGAGATGGTAAGGCAGGAGAGTTTATTTGTAATGAGATTTTAGAGTTGTTAAAATGATATATGTTTTTACCCATAAAATAACAAGTAGAGTTAAATATGCATTTAATCTTGTGTTTAAAGATGTAATGCAAACAGACTATAAGTTAATTTCTGATCGAAAGGAATTTGAAGCTGTTGAAGGTGTGAAGATTGCTTACACTATTAACCCTATTGATAATGCTTTTTTTATAAGGAGTAAGCCTCTTTTATTTGAAAATGGAATTAGTGATCAAGAGATTAATGTTATTCCATTTGATCGAACAAAAGCTTTTTTTGGGGTAGGTGGGAATAGTATGTTTCCCTTTGATATATTTGCTGCTTCGTTTTATTTGGCGGCGCGATATGAAGAGTATTTACCACATAAGAAAGATGTATACAATCGGTTTGATGCACCGCAAAGTTTAGCTTTCAATGAAGGAATTTTACATCAGCCTGTAATTAATATTTGGATTTCAAAATTCACGGATTTATTAAAGGAGCTCTATCCTGGATTTACTATGCCAGAGCGAAAGTATAAGTTTATAACCACGATTGATGTAGATAACGCTTATGCTTATTTGGAAAAAGGATTTGTACGTTCGTTAATGGGCTACGGTAAATCTATTTTAACATTCGATTATAAAGGCTTTAAAAATAGAACTAAAACTCTTTTGGGGTTACAAAAAGATCCATACGACACATTTGAGTATCAAGAAAACTTGGTTAAGAATCAAAACTTAACCTTCATTTACTTCTTCCTTTTGGGAGATTACGGAATGAATGATAAAAACATTCCAGTAAGCAGCAGGAGATTTCAATCGTTAATTAAATCAATTTCCGATCATTCAAAGATTGGAATTCATCCCTCTTTTGCTTCTAATTATAACTTCAGAAAACTAGAAAAGGAAGTGACTCGATTAAGTAATGTAATAAACCGAGAGATTTGGAGAAGTCGTCAACACTTTTTGAAGTTGGTATTGCCTGATACTTATCGTAATTTAATAGAATTGGATATTACGGATGATTTTACAATGGGTTATGCTTCTAATTATGGTTTTAGAGCGGGCTTGTGTACACCATTTTATTTTTATGATTTGGATTTGGAAGTTGAAACAAACTTAAAGATTCATCCTTTTGCCATAATGGAGGGTACTTTGAAATATTACATGGAAATAGATTCTAAAGCTGCAATTCCTCATTTCAAACGATTGATTGATGAAGTTAGGATGGTAAATGGTGAGTTTATTTCGCTTTGGCATAACGACAGTTTGAACAACAGCGATTTATGGAAAGGATGGAAAGCTGTTTTTGAAGAGATGATTGCATACGGTAAAGAATGAAATTACTAAAAAAGAGAGATATTGATACTGAGAAATGGAATGCTTGTATTGCAAGTTCCGATAACCCTCTAATATATGGGTTGATAGCTTACTTGGATATCGTGGCAAAAGACTGGCAGGGCTTAGTTTGGGAGGATAACAATAAATATGTGGCCGTGTTCCCTTTGCCTATTCGAGTTAGGTATGGATTAAAATATGTTTATCCACCATTTTTTATTCAACAATTAGGACTTTTCACAAGAGGAAATAATCGGGATGAATTAGAGAAAGAGGCTTTTGATTTTTTAAATGGAAAAATAAATTTTATTGAACTTTATGTTAAAGGCGGAGGAATCATAGGGACTAAACGAAGGAATTGTACTCTTTTATTGAACAACTCTTATGACTCTTTAAGGTTGAATTACTCTTCCAATCATAAAAGAAATCTAAAAAAAGCACATAAGGCAAATCTTACGGTTGAGTGCAGGGTTAATATAAGTGAAATCGTAAATCTATTTAGATTGGATAAAGGAGCCCATCTTGATACATTACAAAACCAAGATTATAAAAACTTACAAAATATAGCAATTGAAATAGAATCAGAGTGCTATGGAGTTTATAGCGATGGAAAGCTTATTTGTGGTGGTTTGTTTCTGAAATTTAAAGATCGAATAACATTTTTGTTTTCGGGTAACTCAGAGGAAGGGAAAAACAAAGGGGCTTTGTTTTTTTTATTAGATCATTTAATATCTATTAATGCCAATAAACAAATAATTTTTGATTTTGAAGGAAGTGAAAATGATGGTTTGCGAAGATTCTATCTTGGCTTTGGAGGAGAGCTTGAAATTTATAGATTTATCAGAGTGAATAAACTCAAATTCCCGTTTTCATTATTCAAGAAATAATACCCTTCTATTGATCATTGTTTAGTTAATACAAAACCTTTAAAACGATCGCATAATTAACATTTGATTCTTTAACTTGCACATTAGTAAAAAGAAAGAATATGTCTGTACAATTACCTTCAAAATGGATTAACCGAGAAATTAGTTGGTTAAGTTTTAATGAAAGAGTTTTACAAGAAGCCGAGGATGCTACTAACCCTACTATTGAGCGATTAAAATTCTTAGGAATCTTCTCTAATAATAGAGATGAGTTTTTCAGGGTAAGAGTCGCTAATATCAAAAAAGTAGCAGAAATAAAAGGGAAAGCTAAGCTTTCATCTGGTGAGAATCCAAAGGTTATTCTTGATAATATATTAAAGCAGGTCTTAAAACAACAGGTTCGATTTGACAAGGCTTATAAAAACCTGATTAATGAGTTGAAAAAGGAAAATATTTTCTTTGTCAATGAATTTCAAATTGCTGGGGAACAACAACAATTTGCTAAAGATTATTTTTCGGATAAAGTAAGAACGAATTTAGTTCCAATTTTGATTGATAAAAAGAAGCCTTTTCCATTTATGAAAGATGCTTCTACTTATATGTGCATCAAAATGTACAATAAGGATAAGAAGAGTACTAAAGTAGAATACGCCTTATTAGAAATTCCTTCCGATAGAGTAAATAGAATTGTTATACTTCCTAGTATCGAAAAAAAGAAGTATTTGATGATGTTAGATGACATTATTCGATACAATCTGCCATCGGTGTTTTCGATTTTTAATTACGATACAATTGAAGGGTATAATATTAAATTAACTAGAGATGCTGGTCTTGAAATAGATGAAGATTTATCTAAAAGTATTGTTGACAAACTAACACAAAGCGTAAAAGACAGAAGGGTTGGTGAGTTAGTTCGGTTTGTTTATGATGGAGATATGCCTGAAGATATGAAGGCTTTAATTGTCAAGAAGATGAAGCTTCAAAAGAGTGATAACTTAATCCCAGGAGGTCGTTATCATAACTTTAAAGACTTTATAGCATTTCCCGAAATAGGCTCTTCAAAGTTGCTTAATCCAAGTTTGCCTGCTTTACCTCAAAAAGATTTAGAGGGCGTATCTAGTATTATGGATGTGATAAAGAAAAAGGATGTAGTGTGTTTTTATCCTTTTCAGAAGTTTGATTACGTAATTGATTTTTTACGTCAGGCTGCTATTGACCCTAATGTCACGACCATTAAGATTAATATTTATAGAGTAGCTAGTAATTCAAGAATCATAAATGCATTAATTAATGCTGTTAAAAACGGAAAAGATGTTACCGTATTAATTGAATTGCGGGCAAGATTTGATGAGCGAAATAATATTAAGTGGAGTAAGATTTTAGAAGATGAAGGTGTGAAGGTTCATTTTGGTTTACCCGGATTAAAAATCCATAGTAAATTAATTATGGTAAAACGTTTGGAAGGTCGATCGGAAAAAACATATGTGCATGTTGGCACAGGGAACTTCCATGAAAAGACGGCTAAAATTTACTCGGACGCTTCATTATTGACTTCGGATAAAAGAATTGCGAATGACATTGAGAAGGTGTTTGAATTAATAGAACGTCCTTACATTAATAAGCGATTTACAAATATTATTATTTCACCTTACAACACGAGATCTAGGTTTTCAACCTTGATTGAAGGCGAAATTAAAAATGCTAAAAAAGGATTAAAAGCTAAAATTATTATAAAACTAAACAACTTTAATGATCCCGAATTAATCAATAAACTTTACGAGGCTTCTTGTGAAGGTGTTGAGGTTAAATTGATCATTAGAGGGATTTGTACTTTGGTACCCGGAGTAAAAGATCTAAGCGAAAATATAGAAGTAATTAGTATAATCGATCGTTATTTAGAGCACATTAGAATGTTTAACTTTCATAATGCTGGAGACGACTTATTTTTTATTGGTTCAGCCGATTGGTTGGGCAGAAACTTAGATAAAAGAGTTGAAGTAACTACTCCGATTTATGATAAGGACATTAAGGCTCAAATGAGAGAGTTTTTAGGGTTACAATTAAAAGATAATGTTAAGGCTAGGATAATTGATGAGAAAGGTCGAAATAAATACGTTGTTAAAAAGACAAAGAAAGTTCGTTCTCAAATGGCCCAATATGACTACTTTAAATCATTACTGGATAACTAATGTTCAAAAAAATAATTAGTTGGATTTTATTAATTATTATTCCGGTTACTTTAATAATTGGAATAATAGCAGTTGTTGAACTATACTGTGGATATTCTTATTATAAATATCGAGATACCTTAAAAAATGAACTAAATGCGATTCGTTTGAGGGAGCCTTTTCATAACCAAAATAATTCAGGTTTTCATCATGGTGAAAAGTTCCTTTTTAGAACTGATTCAGAGGGTTATATTCTGCCTTATAGAAACATAGATTCTTCCAATCATACAGTAGCTTTTATTGGAGGATCAACAACCGAATGTCACGTTGTTGATGAGAACATAAGAGTTCATAGATCTGTAGAGCGTATTTTAAACGCTAAAGGAAAGCGAGTCACTTGTTTAAATATAGGGAACAGTGGTAATCATTCGATGCATTCGTTAAATATTTTAGCGAATAAAGTAATGAAGCATAGCCCTGAGGTTGTGGTGGTGAATCATAACGTAAATGATTTAAGTATTTTACTAAATACAGGAACCTATTTTAATAAGCATCCGCAACGTTCATTATTACTAGAGAACTCGGAAAGCTTATATGCGTATAAAGTTGGTTTACCTAAAAACAAATTTATAAGGACTTTCTTTCCTTATATTTCATTGGTTCTACTACCAACTACTTTTGATGGTGAACGTTTAATTGAGCAGGATGAGTTTCCTTCTGGCCCAATTAGTTTTGACTTGACAAAACAATTTTTAAAAAATGAGTTCAGAAAAAGTATTACAGGGCTTATTGCTTACGCAAAGGCTTGGCAAGTAAAGCCTATATTAATGACGCAAGGGAGTTGCTTTTCTTATGGGATAAAAAATATTGATAGATATGATGGTTATGATTTAGTGTTGTTACATCAAGAATTTAATAAAGTAATAAGAGAGGTGGCTATACGTGAAGAGGTTGAGTTAGTAGATGCTGAACTTTTAATGAAAGGCAATAAAGCTTATTTTTTTGACTCCGTCCACTATACTGATTCAGGTTCTGTTTTTATATCAAAATATATTTCTAAGAGTATTCAAAAACTAATTGAGAATTGAAGGTATTAGGGATATCGGCACTTTATCACGATTCGGCGGCTTCAATTTTAATTGATGGCGAAATAATCGCGGCGGCTCAAGAGGAACGATTTACTAGGGTGAAACAAGATGCCTCATTTCCGTTAAACGCGATTCAATTCTGTTTGGCTGAAGCTGAAATTCAATTGAATGAATTGGATGCTGTAGTGTTTTATGATAAACCTTTATTGAAGTTTGAGCGCTTATTAGAAACTTACTTTTATTATGCCCCAAAAGGAATACTTTCGTTTGTGAAGTCAATGCCTGTATGGATTAACGAGAAAATGTTTTTCAAAAAGCTACTTAAAGAGTCATTTAAAAAACTCGGAGAATTAGATTGGAATAAAACCAAACTATTATTTCCTGAACACCATTTGTCACATGCTGCAAGTGCTTTTTTTCCTTCTCGGTTTGATGAGGCTGCAATTTTAACAATTGATGGAGTAGGAGAGTGGGCAACAGTATCGATTTCTAAAGGAAGTGGAAACAATATTAAAGTTTTAAAAGAAATTAATTTTCCAAATTCCTTAGGATTACTCTATTCTTCTTTCACTTATTTTTTAGGATTTAAGGTCAATAGTGGCGAGTATAAGTTGATGGGAATGGCTCCTTATGGAGATTTGAATAGTAAGGAAGTTGACAATTTCATGTCAATTATAAAAAAGGAATTAATAACACTTTTTCCCGATGGATCATTTAGATTAAATCAACGTTATTTTAACTATGCTACGGGTTTAAGAATGGTGAAAGATAAGAAGTGGCAGAGGTTGTTTGGGATTAAAAAACGACAAGCAGAATCTGAAATTTCTCAACAGCATTGTAATTTAGCAATAGCAATACAAAAAGTGACAGAAGAGGTTGTTTTACTTTTAGCAAAAGAGGCCAAAAGATTAACGGGTCTCGATAGTATATGTCTTGCTGGAGGGGTAGCGTTAAATTGTGTTTCTAATGGGTTTTTACAAAGATCTGGTGTTTTTTCAGAAATGTATATTCAACCAGCTTCAGGTGACGCAGGTGGAGCATTAGGTGCTGCATTAGTGGGTCATTATATATATTTCAATAAGGAACGGTCTGTTGCTGAAGTTAAATATGATAGGATGAAGGGGTCTTTTTTAGGTCCATCTTTTTCGAATAAAGAGGTTAAAGATGAGCTGATTAAAAGGGAAGCTGTATTTACGGAGTATGAAGACGTTGAATCTTTAGTAAGAGAAACAGCGAAACTAATCGATAAAGGTAAGGTCATTGGATGGTTTCAAGGGAAGATGGAGTTTGGACCAAGAGCTTTGGGCAATCGTAGTATTATTGGTGATCCACGGAATATGCAAATGCAGCGAAAAATTAATTTGAAAATTAAATATAGAGAAGGTTTTAGACCATTTGCACCGTCTGTCTTAGAGGAGGATGTCTCTATTTGTTTCGATTATAAAGGGAAGTCTCCATACATGTTAGAAGTCCATTATTTAAAACCCGAACATAAAGTTGCCTCCAATTTAATTTCTGGTCATACGACATTAAAAGAGAGGTTGGACAGTAAGAAATGTACCTTTCCTGCTATAACGCATGTTGATGATTCAGCAAGGATTCAAACGGTATCTAAAGAAAAAAGTCAGCGGTATTGGAAGCTTATAAATGCATTTAAGTCTTTAACTGGTTGTCCTATGGTGGTTAACACTAGCTTTAATGTTAGAGGGGAACCAATTGTTTCTAAACCTTTTGATGCTTACCGTTGTTTTATGGAAACTGAAATGGATGTATTAGTCATAGGAGACTTTTTAATGCATAAAGATGACCAACCTGAATGGAAGTCTTTGAATTCTAAAAAGTTTAAATTAGATTAGACATATGAGTGCAGTAAAAGATTTTTGGATGTTTATGAAAGAGCGTAAGAAGTTTTGGCTCGCTCCAGTAATTATTGTTTTTTTATTACTTGGCTTTGCAATTGCATTCGCAAGTACTTCATCAGCTGGTGCGTTTGTTTATACGTTGTTTTAATGAAGCTAGATATTGATTTTCAGAAAAAAAGAATTGAGACGGTATTAACGATCTCAGCGGGGTTCCTTCTGATAGGAGCTTGGCAAAGTTGGAGTGCTGATGAAATAGTTTATTGGCCACTTTATATTATTGCTCCAACGTTGATATTAGGATTAAGTATTAAACCAATTGGTGTTTTAATTACAAAATTTTGGTTTAAGCTCTCTGAAATAATGGGTTTTGTTTCCTCTAAAATTATACTCTCTTTACTCTATTACCTTTTTATTACTCCCTATTCATTTATCGTAGGACTCTTTAATAAAGACAAGTTTCGATTAACAAAAGCAAAAAGTACTTTCGTTACAAGGGATAAGGTTTATGAAGCAAAAGATTTAGAGAATCCTTGGTAATAATTCCTCATAGTACTTGACAAAAAGTAAAAAGGCGAATACGAATGGTGATGCGATTAATAATCCATCAAATCGATCTAGAATACCTCCGTGACCAGGCATTATTTTACCCGAATCTTTAACATTCATACTTCTTTTAAATAAGCTTTCTGCTAAATCTCCCATAGATCCGAAAACAGATATAATTAAGCCGATAGAAGCCCATTTCCATAAAGGTAGAGTCGTAAAGAACATTGCGCATACAATTGCGATTCCAATAGCTAAGACGGCTCCTCCGACACTTCCTTCCCACGTTTTGTTGGGGGATATTCTTTCGAATAACTTATGTTTTCCAAAAGCCTTTCCTGATAGATAAGCACCGGTGTCGTTACTCCACAATATAAAGTAGAAACCTAAAATTAATTCACTTGAGAAGTTTTCAGATGTATTATTTGGAAACATTGAGTTAGACAGTATTAACAGTCCAAAAGGTAATGCAACATAAATTAAAGGGAATATTGTTTGAGCAATATTTGAAAACGGATTTGGTTTGTTATTGTATAACTCAATTAATGGAGTTGCAAAAACTGAAAATATCAATGCCCCAATAAAAGTATCTGGGTCTAAGCCTAGAACACTTTTGGAAGTAAGTGCTAGGAATGTAAAAGCACTTAGTATTAAGCCAAGAGTTATATTAGGTTGGAAATCTGAATTTTTAGACAGGATGCTCAGATATTCCCAAGTTCCAATTAGCACAAAAATAAAGTAAAGTCCAAATAAAGAAAACGGGCTCAGATATGAGCTGAAAATTAATACAGCGACAAATACCGTACCCGTTAATGCTCTTGTCAACATAATTAAACTATGCTATTTTTTGATTCATCTTCTGTGTTAGTTTCGCTAGATGTTTTATCCTCTGTTTCCGACTCCTCAGCTACAGTTTCTGCAGGAGCTTCTTGTTCAGTCTCACTAGAAGCTTCGCTTTCAGGAGTGACAGTTTCTGCTTCCTCTACTTCTGCAGAACCAGGTCTTCTACCAAAAATCCTTTCAAGATCTTCTTTGAAAATAACTTCTTTTTCTAATAATGCTTCAGCAAGTAAGGTTAACTTTTCTTTGTTTTCAGAAAGAACTTCTTTCGCTTTGATATATGCTTCTTCAATGATTTTACTAATCTCTTGATCTATTATCTGAGCAGTAGCCTCACTATAAGGTTTACCGAACGAGTATTCACTTTGACCAGAAGAATCATAATAAGAGATATTACCAATCTTATCATTTAATCCATATATCGTTACAATAGATTGAGCTTGCTTAGTAACTTTTTCTAAGTCACTTAAAGCCCCTGTAGAAATCTCTCCAAAGATGATTTCCTCTGCAGCTCTTCCTCCAAGTGTTGCACACATTTCATGGAACATTTGATCCTTCGTTGTGATTTGACGTTCTTCAGGTAAATACCATGCAGCACCTAAAGATTTTCCTCTTGGAACAATCGTAACCTTAATAAGTGGAGCGGCATGCTCCATCATCCATCCAACTGTAGCATGACCAGCTTCGTGAAAAGCAATGGTTTTCTTTTCGTTTGGCTTTATGATTTTATTCTTTTTCTCTAAACCTCCAATAACTCTATCTATTGCAGCTAAGAAATCATCTTTCGATACAGAACTTTTATCAGTTCTAGCGGCAAATAATGCTGCTTCATTACAAATGTTTGCTATGTCAGCTCCAGAGAAACCAGGAGTTTGACCTGCTAAGAAATCGGCTTTAACAGTGTCGTCAGTCTTGATGGGCTTTAAATGAACAGCGAAAATTGCTTTACGCTCATTCAAATCTGGCATATCAACATAAATCTGTCTATCGAAACGACCTGGTCTTAATAATGCCTTGTCTAAAATGTCAGCACGGTTAGTTGCTGCTAAAACGATAACCCCGCTATTTGAACCAAACCCATCCATTTCAGTAAGCATTTGGTTAAGCGTGTTTTCTCTTTCGTCGTTTGATTGTTGAGCTGGATTTTTACCTCTTGCTCTACCAATCGCATCAATCTCATCAATAAAGATGATGCAGGGTGCTTTTTCTTTTGCTTGTTTAAACAAGTCACGAACTCTAGAAGCTCCAACTCCAACAAACATTTCTACAAAATCAGATCCTGATAATGAGAAGAAAGGAACTTTAGCTTCTCCAGCAACAGCTTTAGCTATTAATGTTTTACCTGTTCCTGGAGGACCCACTAATAAAGCTCCTTTTGGTATTTTAGCGCCTAGTACAGTATACTTTTTAGGGTTTTTGAGGAAATCTACGATTTCCATAACTTCTTCTTTTGCCTCTTCTAATCCAGCAACATCTTTGAAGCTTACATCTACGTTCGTATCCTTTTCGAAAAGTTTAGCCTTAGATTTTCCAATATTGAAAATCTGACCACCAGGTCCACCGCTTCCGCCACCCATTCTTTTCATCATAAACATCCAAATCCCGATGATTAATCCAAAGAATAAAATGTAGCTAAGAATTCCGTCCCACATAGACGGCTGTTTGTTTTTTTCAATGATGGTGAAATTGTCCCCGTTGTCTGGTCGGTTTTTGGCAAGTTCTTTCATTTGCTCTTTCGAATCACCAGTATCTAAAATGTCAAACTGATAATACCCACCATTCTTTAGCTTTTGATTGTGCGGAGTTTTAGACATTAAAGAATCAAAAATGAAAGCTTCACAATAAGCATAGTCACCTTCTTTTATAATTACCACTTTTCTTATGTCACCATTCTCAACATACTCATATCCTTCGTCTGAGCTAATTTTAGATGGGCTATTAAACATTTCAAAAAATTGAAAACTTAATAATAATCCCCCGATCACAACATAAATCCACCAGATTGGGATTATTTTTGTCGATTTTGGGCCTTTACCCGTTGGTTTTTTATCGCTCATAATTAATAGTCGTCTTCTATTACAGTTGTTTCGGCATCTGCCCACAACCCTTCTATGTTATAAAAATCTCTTGCTTCTCTTTGAAATACATGTACAACAACAGATGAGAAATCAACTAAGACCCATTCTCCATTGGTATATCCTTCTTTTTTCCAAGCGTATTCTCCTAGTACCTCTTTTGCTTCTTTCTCTACAGATCCAGCTGTAGCGGAAACATGAGTTCGAGAAGTACCATGGCAAACAATCATATATTTACAGATAGCATTTTCTAAATTTTCTAGATTCAAAATATGGATATCTCTAGCCTTATTGTTTTTTAATCCTTCTAATATAACTTCAAGTAACTTTTCTGTTGATGTATTCACGTTTTTATTGTCTTTTCTGCAAAATAATATTGGCACAAAAGTAACTAAATTCTACCACTTAAAATGTGAAAAACATTACAAAATGGGATATTTAGATGAGGCGTGGAAGATTACCTTTATAAGCGCATGATTTACATTGGTAAAAATAGGATTCATTATTCTGAAATTGATTCCACAAATTCGGAACTAAAAAGGCTTTTCTCGACTGAAGAAATTGTAGAAGGAACACTTTTGACTACTAATTTTCAATCGTCAGGACAAGGTCAAAGAGGTAAAGGCTGGGAAAGCGCTTTAGGAGCTAACTTTTTAGGAACCTATTTATTGACTCCTAATATTAATCCGAGAGAAGTGTTTATTTTGAATATTATTGCGAGCCTTGCTGTAAAAGAGACAATAACTGAATTAACGCAATTAGAGGTAAGTATTAAATGGCCAAATGATATTGTTGTTAATGGCGCTAAAATTGCAGGAATTTTAGTCGATAATAAAATATTAGCGAGTAAAGTTGTTGCTAGTTTTATCGGGATTGGTTTAAATTTGAATCAATTAAAATTCAGTAATTTCTCTAGATCGGCAACTTCAGTACGTAAATTAATTGATAAAAAGGTCGAAATTGAAGCTGTTGTTGAAAAACTGAATTTCCATATTCAACAATTTTATTCATTGTATAAGTTAAAAGGTTTCGAAACATTAAATTTCCTTTATCACCAAGATCTTTATTTAAAAGGAGATAAGCACTTGTACGAAGTGGAAACAGGAATAAAGGAATTTATCCTTCAATCTGTAAGTAAAGAAGGTCGTCTTCAGTTATTTAATCACTCTGGAGAGATAGAGGTATTTGGTATAAAGGAGATTACTTTTTTGAAGTAGGTCTAATTGAACTTTGTTTCAAGATTACTAGAAATTGCTTTTATCCAGGTATTCATTTTTTTTTCAAGTGTAAAATCAACAACTGGAGATGTATCCGTTTCAGCATGCAGAATTATAGAGCTACCTTCATTTTCATCACTAACATCAAATCTTATAGCTGTAGAAAACTCAACATCTTTTGTAGACTCAATTAATAGATAATCTTCTGTGATTTTCGAGATAACAAAATTAAAACGAGCGGCCCATTTAATAATAAAGGTGATTAAGTCACCTTCTACTTTTAAATGACGAGTTTTCTTGTAAGAAATTATTTCAGCCATTTTATTCGGATCGCTTAGAAAGTTAAAAAGCTCTTTAGAAGAGCTTTTTAAAATTATTTTTTCTGTTGAAATATAGATCATTATAAAGATGGTGTCCAACTTGCTGGATCAAATCTCCAGGTTTTAATCAATTCTACATCATTTTCTGTGATGTATCCTGAAGAAACAGCTTGTTTAACTAAGGCATCATAATCAGATAATGTGATTAGTTCGCAATTAGCGTCTTTAAAGTTGTTGTAAGACAGTTGGAAGTTATAAGTAAAGATAGCAGCCATCCCTAAAACAGTAGCTCCTGTTTCTTTTAATGCAGCAACTGCTTTTAAGCTACTTCCTCCAGTTGAAATTAAATCTTCAATAACAACAACTCTTTGTCCTGACTCGACTTTACCTTCGATTAGGTTACCTAAGCCATGTGCTTTTGCTTCAGATCGAACGTATGCGAATGGAACTCCTAATTCTTCAGCAACTAATGCTCCTTGAGCTACAGCTCCAGTTGCAACGCCTACAATTACATCTGGCATTCCGTATTTTTCAACAATAGCTTTTGCTAATTCTTGGCGGATGTAAGTTCTAATTGGAGGAAATGACAACGTAATACGGTTATCACAGTAAATAGGGGATTTCCACCCAGAAGCCCAAGTGAATGGAGTTTTTGGTTGTAATTTAATCGCCTTTGCTTGTAGTAAATATTCTGCTACTTTTGCGGCAGTATCCAGATTCAAAATCATAGTGCAAATGTATAAAGTTTTTATTTACGACAAACCAGTTTTAATTGACAAAAGATCAAAAAAGAATGGAAGTTATGAACAGTTAAATTCAGTAGGTAATGTTACTGATCTTATATCTCTTTTGGAACATAATGAAATAGAGGGAGTTGAGGTTATTTGTGAGGATCCAAAAAAAGAATGGAAGCTTTTTAAGGCACATTTTAAATTTATCATTGCTGCAGGCGGTACCGTTTTTAACGATCGTAAAGAATTATTGGTGATCTATCGTCTCGGTAAGTGGGACTTACCAAAAGGGAAACTCGAAAAAGGTGAAGATATTCCAACATGTGCGATAAGAGAAGTAGAGGAAGAGTGTAATGTTAATGGTTTGGAAATAATTAAAGAAGTGGCTAGTACATTTCATTGTTATACTACAAGAAAAGGAAAATGGGCATTAAAACGTACATATTGGTATGAAATGAACACCCATTACATGGGTGAGCTAATACCTCAGGTTGAAGAAGGCATAGAAAGAGTTGAATGGGTTAACAAAGACAACATAGAAAGCTTGAAAATGAATACTTACAAATCACTTATTGATGTTTTGGATAGCATAGATTAAAGCCTTGCTAGAATAAAATTTGTTTAAAAATAACTTTAGCTCTTCTGTTTTTGATTTAATACTAATCTTACTTCGACTTCTTTTTGGAAGTTCTTTGAATGAACTTTTTGCCTTAGTCAGTTTTACCCGTTTTTTTTAAAGTTTGAAACGAACTGGAGGATTCTAGGACTTGTTTTAATTCAATTAATTTGACAAATTAATATAGTATTTGATTTTTCGGAGAATGGTTGTTAAATCTCATTATATTTCTCTTTGTAATTTTTATTAAAAAAATACAAAATGTGATTTCTACTTAATTTTTTTATTTACGTGGAAAAACAATTACATCCTATCGGATGCGCTAAATAATGGGGATTAAAAAGGATAGAGGAACAATTTAAGGATAGGTTATTTTTTTAACTAAATATAAGTCAGGCAGTTGTGTTTATTTCGGTAGATTATTTTTAATAAACATATTGTGCTATTGCCTTTTGAAAGCACCAACTATTTGTCCAACGAAACCCTTTGGATAAAGTTCATCTTTATTAAATCCCAACTCTATTTTTTCACCGTCAGAGGGGATGAACTTAGTGTTGAAGATATAATCCCAAACAGATAGCGTTAAACCAAAATTAACACCATCTTGGTGAGTTTTAGGTAGTGTTTTTACATGATGCCAAATATGCATTTGAGGAGAATTGAACACATACTTTAAAGGTCCAAGTGGTATATTGATGTTTGCATGATTAAAATGGCCCCAAGTGATTGTGAATAAGTGTAAATAAAAAAAGTCTTCGATTCCAAAGCCCATAAAAAAGAGAGGTATAAAAGTAATTGATTTATAGATGATTGACTCCATCCAATGAAACCTTAAGTGTGCAGCAAAGCCCATTTGCTTTACTGAGTGATGAACTTTATGGAAACGCCATAAAAAAGGTGTTTTATGAAGTAATCTGTGAATGTTCCAGTGCGTAAAGTCTTGGATTGTTAGCATCAATCCGAACTGTATCCATACGGGCCATTTCTCAACAGATATAACAAGTTTATCAATGTGTAAGAAGTGAGCCGTTCTTGAGAAAGAAATTGAAGAAAACTCTCCCAATCCCGCAAATAGAACAAGGTAGAACAGAAAGAAATTAAAATACATGTAAAAAAAATCTAGCCAAAAATCTTTTCTGAAAATAGGTTGTTTCTTTCTCCATGGAAGCAAAATTTCTAGTGTGAAAAAAATAATGGAGATAATAGCTAGAAACCAAAAGTAGTTACCATATAGTGATCCTGACTCAATTGTTACCTGCCCGATAAGCCAATTAAAATAATCCAATGTAGGTGAAAAGTAAGTTTCTAATACATTCACAGTCTTAAATATTTTTAATAAACAGCAAACGTTTTGTTAGATCTGTTACAATGTATAAAAAAAATATGTTCTTTTTACAGGTTTTACACAGTTATGAAATTGACCTGATACGCTCAACGATTCATAGATAATATGGTAATGTCAAAATTTATTCAATAACAATCCTAAAAAAAGCTTTGAAAAACCAAATTTACCTCTATCTTTGCACGAAATTTTAGCGATCAGAAATGATGTTATACGTGAAGAATATATCCAGAATTATAACAGTTGCATTAATTGCATTGTTATCCCTTATGCCAAGTAATGCCTCTGCGACAATAGTTGAAGGGACAGTTAACTCATCTAAGGAATTAAATGATTTTATTACGCATCACGTAAAGGATGCGCATTCTTGGCACATCTGGGGTGAAAATAAAACTCAGGTTAATGCTGATGGGACTGTTGATGTATTATCATCTACAGCTATACATATTGGACTTCCTATTCTCCTTATCGATAATGGCTTGGTTACTGCAAATTCTGACGACTTTAATGAACTTAGATGGATTGAACAAGATGGTGATACAACTTATTACGCTCAAGGGAAAATAAACGAAACAGAGTACGTAATGTTTCACGAAAAGATTTATCACTTAGGATCTGGATTAAAGCTTGATGAAAAAGGTCACCCTACAAATTCTCGTCCTTTAGACTTTTCTTTAACACAAAACGTAATGTCGATGCTGCTTTCAGTAGTTATTTTATTGTTGCTTTTCTTGCCTGCTGCAAAAAAGTACAAAAAACAAGGTATTCATTCAGCTCCAAAAGGACGTCAAAATTTCTTGGAAATATTTGTTGTCTTTGTAAGAGATGAAATAGCAAGGCCTAATATTGGAGAAAAGAAATACGCTCGTTACATGCCTTATTTGCTAACAATCTTCTTTTTTATCTGGTTAAATAATTTACTTGGATTAGTGCCCTTTTTTCCTGGAGCATCTAATGTTTCTGGAAATATTGCTTTTACAGCTGTATTAGCTGTAATTACTTATTTAGTTACTCAATTCTCTGGGAATAAAGATTACTGGAAGCATATTCTACTACCTCCAGTTCCTAAGGCGTTATACATAATTATGATTCCTGTTGAGATTATTGGGACTTTAACAAAACCTTTCGCATTAACAATTCGTTTGTTTGCAAACATTACTGCAGGTCACATTGTTGTCTTAGCATTTATGGGAATTATTTTCTCAGCAAAAAATATTGGTTGGGCTGGATTATCAGTTCCAATGGGACTTTTTATTAGCGTGTTGGAATTGTTAGTAGCATTCTTACAAGCGTTTATTTTTACGATGCTATCAGCGTTATTCATCGGTACTGCCGTTGAAGAACATGGTCATCATTAATTTGTTTATTAACTTTTAAATTTTATAACTATGGTTATCCCTGCTGCAATCGGTGCTGGATTAGCTGTTATTGGTGCCGGAATTGGTATTGGTAAAATTGGTGGGTCTGCAATGGAAGGAATTGCAAGACAACCAGAAGCTGCTGGAAAAATTCAAACTGCAATGATTATCGCTGCTGCCCTTATTGAAGGTGTTGCGTTATTTGGAGTAGTAGTTTCAATGGGTTAATCCCAGAGAAACTCTGAAGAAACAAAAAGAGATAGGTAGCGATTGGCTACCGTCTCTTTTTAAAAGTTAAAAAGTAAAAAACTGAAATCAATATAAAAGATGGATTTAATTATACCTAGTGAAGGGTTGTTATTTTGGACAACTATTGTATTTGTTATCCTTTTGGTTCTTTTAAGAAAATTCGCTTGGAAACCAATTTTAGGAGCAGTTCAAACAAGAGAAGGGAATATTCAAAAAGCCTTAGACTCTGCTTTGGACGCTGAAGAAAGAATGACTGCATTAACTGCTCAAAACGAAGACTTGTTAAAGCAGGCTCGTGAAGAGAGAAATGTTATTCTTCGTGAAGCAAAAGTAGCAGGAGAATCTATGGTTGCTGAAGCGAAAGAAGCTGCTCAAAAAGATGCAGATAGAATTTTAGTTTCTGCAAACGAGCAAATCGCAAACGAAAGAATGAAAGCAGTGGTTGAGTTGAAAAACCAAGTTGGTAAATTATCTCTTGAAATCGCTGAAAAGATCTTGAAGTCAGAATTAGACGATAAAGCGAAGCAAGAATCTTTAGTAAACCATTTAGTTGAAGACGTAAATTTAAACTAGGATGTCATACGGAAGAGCTGCTGTACGTTACGCGAAATCATTAATTGAGATTTCTTTAGAACAAGGAAAGCTTGAAGCAATTAAAGCTGACATGGAATTAATTCATGTGACTTGTGTTGATTCAAGAGAACTTGTAAACCTTTTAGATAGTCCAGTTGTAAATACAGATAAGAAATTATCGGTTTTAAACGCAATCTTTGGAACTCATGTTTCTGATCTAACAAAGAAGTTTATTGCACTACTAACCGACAAAGGAAGAGAGTCTTTATTAGATCAAGTTACCGCAGCATTTGAAGATCAATACTTAGAACACAAAAATATCTTAAGAGTTGTTATTAAATCAGTTGATGGAGTTAATGATTCGTTTAAAGATAAAGTTGCATCCTTAATTGAAGTTGCTTACCAAAAAGATTCTCTAATTCTTGAAGAAAAAGATAAAGATCTAATAGGTGGGTTTATTTTAACAATTGGAGACAAACAAGTTGATGCTAGCATTAGTAGACAACTAGCTGACCTTGAAAAAGAATTCAGCGACAATAAATACTCAAAAGAATATTAATTTTACAATAGCTTAAACTTAATTATAATGGCAGAAGTAAAACCAGCAGAAGTTTCATCAATTTTAAGAGAGCAGTTAGCGGGCTTAAAAACTGAAGCAGAATTACAGGAAGTTGGTACTGTTCTTCAAATTGGAGATGGTATTGCTCGTGTATTCGGTTTATCAAACGTTCAATACGGAGAATTAGTTGAATTCGAAAACGGATTACAATCAATGGCTCTTAACCTTGAGGAAGACAATGTAGGTCTTGTACTTTTAGGAGACGGAAAAGGAATAAGAGAAGGTGCAACAGTTAAAAGAACTGGAAGAATTGCATCGGTAAACGTTGGAGAAGGTATCGTTGGTCGTGTAGTTAATACACTAGGAGAACCAATTGATGGAAAAGGACCTATCCAAGGTGAATTATTCGAAATGCCAATCGAAAGAAAAGCACCAGGTGTAATCTACCGTCAACCAGTAGGTGAACCAATGCAAACTGGAATCAAGGCAATTGATTCAATGATTCCTGTTGGAAGAGGTCAGCGTGAGTTAATCATTGGTGATCGTCAAACAGGAAAGACTACAGTTGCTATTGATACTATTATCAATCAAAAAGAATTTTATGACGCTGGTGAACCAGTTTCATGTATTTATGTTGCAATTGGTCAAAAAGGTTCTACAGTAGCAGGTATTGTTGCTACTTTGGAAGCTGCAGGAGCAATGGCATATACTACAATTGTTGCAGCAAATGCATCGGATCCTGCTGCAATGCAGTTTTTCGCTCCATTTACTGGTGCAGCAATTGGAGAATACTTTAGAGATACAGGTCGCCCTGCATTAATTGTATTTGATGACTTATCAAAGCAAGCTGTTGCATACCGTGAGGTTTCTTTATTATTGAGAAGACCACCGGGACGCGAGGCTTACCCTGGAGATGTGTTTTTCTTACACTCAAGATTATTAGAAAGAGCTGCAAAATTGATAGAAGTTGATGAGATTGCTGCTCAAATGAATGATTTACCAGATTCGTTAAAAGGTAAAGTTAAAGGAGGTGGTTCTTTAACTGCTCTTCCAATTATCGAAACACAAGCTGGTGATGTTTCTGCATATATTCCTACTAACGTAATTTCGATTACTGATGGGCAAATTTTCTTAGAATCTGATTTATTTTTAGCTGGTGTACGTCCTGCAATTAACGTTGGTATTTCGGTATCACGTGTAGGGGGAGCTGCCCAAATTAAATCGATGAAAAAGATTTCTGGTACATTAAAGTTAGATCAGGCTCAATATCGTGAACTAGAAGCGTTTTCTAAGTTTGGTTCAGACTTAGATGCTGCTACTAAATCTGTTATTGATAAAGGTGCAAGAAATGTTGAAATCTTAAAGCAAGCTCAAAACTCTCCTTGTAGAGTTGAAGATCAATGTGCAATTATCTTTGCTGGAACAAACGGATTAATTATGGATGTTCCTATTAATAAGGTGAAAGAGTTTGAAGCAGATTATTTATCTGTTTTAAAAGCAAGTCACAGTGATATATTATCTGCTTTAAAAGCTGGTAAATTAACTGATGAAGTTGTTGATACTCTAACTAGAGTTACTAAAGAGGTAGCTTCTAAGTTCGCTTAATAAAAAGAATAACTAGCGTAAGCGGTTTAACGCTTCGCTTTTTTAATTTGAATTAGCATAATGGCAAATTTAAAGGAAACTAGAAACAGGATTACATCGATAAGATCTACGATGCAAATCACCAGTGCTATGAAAATGGTATCGGCTGCTAAATTAAAAAAAGCAACTGATGCTATTACTCAGATGAGACCATACGCTGAAAAATTGCAAGAGATTTTAGAGAACCTTACTTCGGGGACTGAAGAATCTTCAGAAGGGATGTATTCGGTAGTAAGACCTGAGGAAAAGGTGTTAGTTGTTGCTGTTACTTCTAATCGTGGTTTGTGTGGAGGTTTTAACTCAGCAATCACAAAGAAGTGTTTATCAATTGTAACTGGAGAATACGCTGATAAAAACTTATCGTTTTTATGTGTTGGAAAGAAAGGTGGTGAATTTTTAGCAAATAAAGGTTTAAACGTTGTTAGGACTGAAATTGAAATTTTCAATGACATGTCTTTTGAAAACGTTGCTAATATTGCAGAAGTCGTTATGGCTGAGTTTGTAGAAGGTCAATACGATAAAGTTGTATTGGTTTATAATCAATTTAGAAATGCTGCTGTTCAAGATGTTCAAAATGAACAATTTTTACCGTTAGTTGCTGGAGAGTCTGAAGACTTATCTTCTAATTCAATAGATTACATCTACGAGCCAAACAAAGAGGATATTGTTACTGAATTAGTTCCGAAGTCTCTTAAAACTCAATTTTACAAAGCAATCCTTGATTCGATTGCTGGTGAACATGGTGCTCGTATGACTGCAATGCATAAAGCAACTGATAACGCGAAAGACTTAGCTGATAAATTAACGTTACAGTATAACAAAGCTCGTCAGGCTGCAATTACAACTGAAATTTTAGAAATCGTTGGAGGTGCCGAGGCATTAAACGGTTAATTGAATAATTCATAGTATTTTAGAAAGGTTATTAGTTTTTACTAATAACCTTTTTTTTTACGGTATAATTTTTGACAAACAGAATTATTGGATCAGCTTAAGAAATATAATAAGTACCTCATTGTTTTGGGCTTGCTAACAATCCTTTTTACTGGACTGTTTAAGAAGTATTACCAAGATAGAGATTGGGCTGTAAATCATCAGGTTGATCACTTTGAAAAGGCATTAGCTCAATTTGAAGATCAACTATCTACTGAAATTAAATATTATCAATCGATTATTGACACAGGAGGTTTAGTCTCATTGCTAAGTAATGGTGTAGATTATCATAAGTCTTTAGAAGAGCAAGCAATTGGGATTTACATTTATGAGGATGAAAATCTAAAATTCTGGAGTTCAAATAAGTTAGTGATTCCTCCTGCTGATATCCGGAATGGCTTTATCAAAACAAATAATGGGTTCTATATTATTCAATCGAAAACTAAAGGTGGACTGCGTTTCATAGCACAGTTCTTTCTAAAAAAAGAATATGATTTTGAAAACAGTTATGTATCCAATTCATTTAATGAAGAACTTTTTTTAAAAAAAGGCTGGAAGATAATTGTTGAGCCCGTTAAGGAGTCTGTTGAGATTACTTTAAAGAGTGGAGATTCTTTTCACCTTCTGCCAACCTTATTATTTATTCCGCCGCTTAATTACTTTTTAATTTGTTTGGAGATTCTTGGTTTAATAGCTTTTTTTCTTGGAATGCTTTTATTGGCAAAAGGCTTATCTGTTAAATGGAAATTTTCAATTATTTTACCCATATTTATACTAATTCGATTCTTATTATGGGAGTTTACGTTTCCGTATAATTTGAATGAATTAGAAATTTTTAATCCGAAATTATTAGCATTTTCGACAAAGGTTCCTTCATTAGGGGATTTGTTAATGTATGTTGTTTTCATTTTAACATTGACCTTTTCTTTTTTAAAAGGATTAGATTTTAAGCTCAATTATTGGTTGAAATTCAGACAGCCTTTATTATTTATCTCTTTTATTCTTGTTTATCTGCTAACTTGGGGAATTATAGAAACTGTGGAAGGATTGGTTTTGTACTCTGAAATTCCACTTGATTTATCCAAAATATTATCGGTTGAATACACAACTGTAATCGCTCTTTTTTGTTTGTCTGGAATTCTTTCAATCTACCTCATTATATGTTGGAAATTAATTGATTTCATAAAATGTTTAGGCTTTAATTTTATACAATCAATAATAACATTTATTTTCACAACAGCCTGTTTTATAGGCATAGGATATTTATTTCGTTTCTCTGACGCAGTTGAATTAGCGTGGTCTTTACCCATATTTATTCTTTTACTAATTAGTTACTTTAAGGGTGAAGAGAAAATAACCTTTAAAGTTTCTATCTCTTTAATCTTCATATTTTCTTTAATGATTACGCAATCTCTCAGGGATTATAGTGATATAAAAAATATAGATGAAAAAAAGATTTTATTATCAAAGCTTGGAAAGGAGAAAGACCTTATAGCTGAATATTTGTATAAAGGAATTCAATCGGAATTAATTTGTGATGAAAAGGCGCAAGCAATCATCTCTGATTATTCTATTTCAGATCAAGACTTGTTTAAGTTTTTTAAGAAAAACTATTTTTTTGGCTTTTGGGATAAATTTGATTTACAAGTCAATCCATGTTTAAAAGAGGATAGTATTCTTTTTGTTAATACTGAGCATCCAATTTCTTGTCAGTCCTTCTTTGATGAGATTATTAAATCGGTTGGTCAAGAGGTGTCAGAAGGATTATATCTGTTGCTAAATGAAAATGGTCGTATTAGTTATTTGGGCTTAATTGAATTTGAAAACAATGCAAAGGTTTACTTCGAACTTGATTCAAAATTTAAACCAGATGGTGTCGGATTCCCCACTTTACTGTTGGATAAGCAAGTTGAACGTAAATCCCTAAGCTCAAAGTTTTCTTTCGCACATTTCAAAAATGGAGAACTCCTAAAACAAAAAGGGAACTTCCTATATAGTACTAGTTTGGATTATTACAAAGGAACAAAAGAAGATTGGAGTTATTTTGAGCAGAATGAAACAGCACACTTAGTTAAAAAAGAAGGAGAAGATGTTTATTTCTTAAGTGAAAAAGTTACCGGAATTTGGGATCAAATGGCGTTTTACTCCTATTTATTTGCTTTCTTTTCAATATTAACAATCGCCAGCTTATTGCTTTATCGATTGCTGTATGGCGAGTTTAATCAAACTTCTAGTTTTAAAACAAGATTTCAATCAGTAATTGTATTTATACTCTTTTTTAGTACTTTATTTATAGGGATAGGATCAGTCTATTATTTGAAAAATCAATACAATCAAAAAAACTTTGACGCAATTTCCGAGAAAATTAAATCGGTTAAAATTGAAGTAGAACATAAAGTGGGAAGCAATGAAAAAATAGAGGATGTTAGTCAGGATTATATTCAATTGATCTTAGAAAAGTTTTCTAAAGTATTTTTTACTGATATTAATTTATATGATGTAAACGGTATGTTGATTTCTTCCTCACAGAATAAAATATTTCAAAAAGGTCTATCGGGTAAACGAATGAATCCATTAGCAATGTATCAAATGCTCTATAATTCTCAAACTCAATTTGTTCAAATAGAAGATATAGAAGGAATGCAATACTTATCTGCATATGTCCCATTTTTCAATAATGAAGGTCATTTATTGGCTTACCTAAACCTTCCTTATTTTGCTCGGTCCAACGATTTGAAAAATGAGATATCAAACTTCATCGTAGCCTTATTAAATATTTATGCTTTATTGATTGTTTTAGCAATGGTTATTGGTTTAATGCTTACCAATCGTATCACCGAACCTCTTCGTTTAATTCAGGAAAAAATGGGTAAGATTCAGTTGGGTCAAACGAATGAGCTGATAAATTATAAAGGAAAGGATGAGGTAGGAAAGCTTGTGAAAGAGTACAATAGAATGGTTGTGGAAATAACTGAAAGTGCTGAACGGATGGCCGAAAGTGAACGTGAAGATGCTTGGCGTGAAATGGCAAAGCAAGTTGCACACGAAATAAAAAATCCATTAACTCCTATGAAGTTGAGTGTTCAACATTTACAAATGCGTTGGAGTTCATTTTCGGAAGAGGAGAGAAGTGAACGATTTAAGAATTTCGGAAAAAATCTAATTACTCAAATTGACACCCTTTCAGCTATTGCAACAGAATTTTCGTCGTTTGCTAAACTGCCCGAAACAAGCTTCTCTAAAGTTAATATTAACGATATTATAAAGAGTTCGGTTGACATCTATAATGGAACAGATAATGTTCAGGTAAGTTTTGATTTTGAAGGTTCTATTTTCGTTAATGGTGATAAAGATCAGCTACTAAGAGTTTTTAATAATTTGATTAAAAATGCGATTCAAGCAATCCCAGAAGATAGATCGGGGTACGTACTTCTCCAAAGTGACTTTACGGATGAAAAAGTAAAAGTTATGATTAAGGATAATGGGAAAGGTATCTCCAAAGAAGATTATTCACATATATTCGTCCCGAATTTCACTACGAAAAACTCAGGGATGGGGCTCGGTTTGGCGATGGTACAGAAGATTATAGAAAATATGGGCGGTGAGATAAGTTTTGAATCGATATACGGAACAGAGACTGTTTTTACTATTATTTTACCTTTAAATAAAGAATAGATTTTTACAATACCGATCTTCCTTGTAATATTACTATTTGTCTTTAGAAAAGTAAGTTAGATAGCTTTGAATACAACGCAACATGATTTTTAATGTTAATTGAGTTATTTGTAATTCAATTAAATAAGTTTTGATTCAAATAAATCAATTCTATAAATAGATTTGATGGGCTAATCTCATTTAAGAATACACAACCTGAAAACATTAATCAATTTACATCCGGCAGTACATCAGACTCCAAACTTAGTCTTTTGGCCTATTAAAAAGCTGGGAAGTTACTTCAAAGAATTCGCAGAAAAGAAGATTAACACACTCGTAAACTTATTTGAATAGGAATCACAATGATAGTAAAGTCTATTTAAAGAATCTCAAGCTCAAACAGATGGGATTGAAGTTGCAGGAATCGAATTATAAACTTTAGTTTTTTATTACAAAGGCTAGCTTTTTCATAAATTTGAATTTATGAAAACCAGTACGATAAATCAAATTCTCTCAGGACCAATAAGTAATCAGGAAATTGTAATCCAAGGCTGGGTACGATTCTTCAGAAATGATCAATTTGTAATTGTTAATGATGGTTCAACTATAAAAACAATTCAATTGGTTTTGAATGCTTCTGATTATGAAACCGAGTTTTTAAATAAAATAAATGTGGGTGCTGCAGTTCGTGCAAAAGGAGAGCTTGTTGAGTCTTCAGGTAGAGGGCAGGCTTGCGAATTAAAAGTTACGAGCTTTGAAATATTAGGGGAATCAAATCCAGATGAATTTCCTATCCAACCTAAAAAGCATTCATTAGAATTTTTGCGAGAAAAATCACATTTAAGAGTTCGTACAAATACGTTCGCTGCTATTTTTAGAATTCGTCATGCAATGACGTTTGCGGTTCATCAATTTTTTAATGATCGAGAATTTTTTAATATCCATACTCCAATTATAACAGCTTCAGATTGTGAGGGGGCTGGAGAAATGTTTAGAGTTTCAACTTTTGAACCTAACAAAGCACCTTTAAATGAAGAAGGAAATATAGACTGGGAAAAAGATTTTTTTGGAAAGGAAGCCAGTTTAACGGTTTCTGGTCAATTGAACGGCGAGTTGGCGGCAATGGCCTTAGGCAAGATTTATACTTTTGGACCAACTTTTAGAGCCGAAAATTCAAATACTTCAAGACATCTTGCTGAATTTTGGATGATTGAGCCAGAGGTTGCTTTTCATGACTTGAAGGATAACATCGATTTAGCGGAAGAGTTTATGAAGTATTGCGTTCAGTATGCTTTAGATAAATGCAAAGATGATCTCGATTTTTTAGATAATCGATTAGCGGATGAAGAGAAGTTATTGCCTCAAAATAAAAGACAAGAAATGACTTTAATAGAAAAGTTGAAGTTTATTACGGAAAATAATTTTGCTCGAGTTACTTATACTGAAGCTTTTGATATTTTAAAAAACTCCAAACCAAATAAGAAAGGGAAATTTGTATATCCAGTAAAAGATTGGGGCATCGATTTACAAAGTGAACATGAGAAGTTTTTGGTAGAAAAGCATTTTAAAAAACCAGTTGTTGTCACTGATTACCCTGCTGAAATAAAGGCTTTTTACATGAAGCTAAATGAGGACGGTAAAACGGTTGCCGCTATGGATGTTTTGGTGCCAGGGATAGGCGAAATTATAGGGGGTTCTCAAAGAGAAGAGGATTTAGAAAAATTGAAATCAGCAATAGCTAAATTTGATATTCCAGAAGAAGATATTTGGTGGTATTTAGAAACTCGTCAGTTTGGAACAGCTATTCATAGTGGTTTTGGTTTAGGTTTCGAAAGGCTTTTACTTTTCGTTACAGGGATGGGGAATATTCGAGATGTAATACCCTTCCCAAGAGCTCCAAAATTAGCAGACTTTTAAGAATGTTAGATTATTATCAAACCTATGAAAAGGAAACGTTAACACTTTTTTGTGTAATAGCATAAATATTAAGAGAATCTAAATTGGGTGGTTTTATCAGCCCTTTTTATGCGCAAAATTTGAGCTTAATGATGTGAAAAGACGATGGATTTAGAATCTTTTAATTTCAAGTGGTGATTAGTAAATTAACTTTTTAATAAAACAGCTTAAAGAACTTGTATTCTTTTACGATTTAAGTAGCTGAGAGAAAGAAGGCATTAAAATTTGTAATTGAATTACTCAACCTAAACAAAAGTACTGGATTCAAAACAAAACACTTATTTTATTCCTATTAAGAGACTTTTTAAATCTGTTAAAATCGATATTTAATTGTTGAAATAAATTTTCATAAAATATTAGATAATTTTTGGCTTAAATTCTGTGTTAACTAATTGTTTCACCTTATTTTTGTAACTGTATAAATAGCGGTTACAGTATGAGCAATCTTACAAATTCACCTTCTTGGTTAGCCCTAGAAGAACATTTTAATAAAGTTCAAAACATTCACCTTAAAGATCTTTTTAAGGATGATAATCGGTTTGATGAATTTTCGGTTGGATTAAATGATATTCTTTTGGATTTTTCTAAGAACAGAATAACTTCTGAAACATTTAAATTATTGGTTGATTTAGCAAAAGAAACCGGTGTTGAAGTGGGGATTAAGGCAATGTTCTTAGGTCATGAAATTAACATTACAGAGAAAAGATCAGTACTTCATACTGCATTAAGAAATCGATCAAATACGCCTGTTATTGTTAACGGTAAAGATGTTATGCCTCAAATAAATGAGGTGTTAAACCAAATGCGTCTTTTTACAAAAAAAGTAAGAAGCGGTGAATGGAAAGGCTTCTCTGGTAAATCAATTACTGATGTAGTTAACATTGGAATTGGAGGGTCTGATTTAGGGCCGCTAATGGTTTCTGAAGCTTTAAAACCCTACGGAGGGGATCATCTTAAAGTACATTTTGTATCCAATATTGATGGGACTCATATCGCGGAAACGTTGAAACAGGTTAATCAAGAAACAACACTTTTTGTAATTGCATCAAAAACATTTACAACTCAAGAAACTTTAACCAATGCTAGTTCTGCAAAAGATTGGTTTTTACAATCAACTGCAAATGAAACGGATGTAGCTAAGCACTTTGTAGCTTTGTCTACAAATACTGAAGGAGTCGCTGCTTTTGGAATTGACACTCAAAACATGTTTGAGTTTTGGGATTGGGTTGGAGGCAGATATAGTCTTTGGAGTGCAATAGGCTTAAGCATTGCTTTAGCTATTGGATTCGAAAATTTTGAAGAAGTATTATTAGGAGCACACGAAATGGATGAACATTTTGAATCAGCTCCTTTCGAAGAAAACATCCCTGTGATTTTAGCGGTATTAGGGGTTTGGTATAACAACTTTTTTAACGCAGAATCTCATTGTATTTTACCTTACGATCAATACATGCATCGTTTTGCGGCTTATTTTCAGCAAGGAGATATGGAAAGTAACGGTAAATCAACAACAAAGGAAGGCGGTAAGGTAAATTACAATACTGGACCCATTGTTTGGGGTGAGCCAGGGACAAATGGTCAGCATGCGTTTTATCAATTAATCCATCAAGGAACAAAATTAATTCCATGTGATTTTATTGCTCCTGTAAATTCTCAAAATCCAATAAGTGATCATCACTCCAAATTATTGTCTAATTATTTTGCGCAAACAGAAGCGTTAATGAGAGGGAAAACAAGTGAAGAGGCGAAAGAAGAATTATTATCTAGTGGTATGGAAGAGGAAGCGATAAATGAATTGTTACCTCATAAAGTTTTTGAAGGAAATAAGCCAAGTAATTCTATCATGGTAAAGAAACTTACTCCTAAAGTTTTAGGAAGTTTAGTTGCGATGTACGAACATAAAATATTTACTCAAAGTATCATTTGGAATGTGAACGCATTTGATCAATGGGGAGTGGAATTAGGTAAACAATTAGCAAAAGCTATTTTACCTGAGTTGAAGAGTAATAACAAAATTAATAGCCACGATTCATCAACGAATGGATTAATTAATTTTTATAAAGAGAATAGACTGTAGATGGGAAGTGTGAAGTTTGATAGAAAATTCTTAACGGATTTTAATAATTCAAGTAAACGAGAGTTTATTGAAACAAATGATTTGGGAGCATATTGTAGCTCTACTTTGGCAGGAGTGAATACGCGAAAATATCACGGTACTTTTGTCGTACGCCAACCCCAAATAGATAGCCATAGTTATGTGTTGTTAAATGTATTGCATGAAGTTGCTGAAATTCATGATCGTGTTTACGAATTAGGTGTTCACCAATATTCATTTACTGCTGACCCGAAAGGGTTTGTTTTTCAAGACTCATTCGAATTGGCTAAAATTCCAACTTGGATTTACGAAATAGATAAGCATAAGATTAAAAAAGAAATACAATTCACTCCAAATAAGAATCAGTTACTTATCAAGTACACCTTAATCAAAGGAGATAATATTCGGTTTGGTGTTCGGCCGTTTTCATCGTTTAGAAGGATTCACAAGTTGCGAACTGTGGACGCCTCTGATATTGAGGTTGGGACTGTTGAAAACGGAATCAGTTATAAATTAGAAGAACATTACGATAGATTGCATATCCAAACTTCTATTCCAAATGAATTTTTAGGCAATGGGAATTGGCATTATCAAGCAGAGTATTTAGAAGAATTAAATAGAGGTTACGATTTTAAAGAGGATTTATACTCTGTAGGATTAATGTCGTTTGATTTAAAAAAGGATGAACCTGTTGTAATTTCAATTTCAACACAAGAAGAGCGTGTTGAAGGCATAAATGCAGAATTTAATAAGGTTTTAAAAGATAAACCTGTTTTAGATTCTTTAGAAGCTTATTTAGAAAAAGCAGCCGATCAATTTATTTCTAAAACAGAAGATCATGGTGTTGAAATAGGAGCAGGTTATCATTGGTTTGGGAGATGGGGCAGAGATACTTTTTTAGCTCTTCCAGGTTTAACCCTTTACCGTGATAATCCCCAACCTGAAGTTTGTAAAAACGTACTAAAAACGATGTTAAAAGATCTTAAAGGAGGTCTTTTAACAAATATAGGAGTGGGCGCTAATGCTCAATATAATTCAGCCGATGCTTCGTTGTGGTTTTTCTGGGCGTTACAGGAATATGCTGATGCAACAGGAGATTATATCGAAACGTGGAAAGATTTTAAAAAAGAGATTGTTCACATTTTAGACAATTATAAAACTGGAACATTATTTAACATCCATATGAAAGAAAATGGATTGTTATATGGTGGACAGAAAGACATTGCCTTAACATGGATGGATGCCATAGTTGATGGTGTTCCTGTAACACCTAGATCAGGTTATGTTGTTGAACTTAACGCTTTATGGTATCACGCAATCTGTTTTTCATTAGAGTTGGCAGGTAAATCTGGAGACCATCAATTTGTTGACAAATGGAGTGCCATTCCTAAAAAGTTAAAACCAGCTTTTAAGGACATGTTTTGGGATGAAAAAAGAGGGTATTTGGCCGATGTTTGTGAAGAAAATTCAAAAGATTGGAGTTTCCGTCCTAATCAAACATTTGCAACAGCATTAAAATATAGTATCTGTGACGAAGAGATGAGTAAGTCTGTTTTGACAAAGGTGAAAGATAAGCTACTAACCTCCAGGGGGTTGAGGACGTTATCTCAAGATGATGAGAAGTATATTGGGATTTATCAAGGTGACCAAAAAACTAGAGATAACTCATATCATCAAGGAATTGTATGGCCTTGGTTATTAGGTCATTTTACTAAAGGATATTTATCATTATTTGGAAAATCTGCCGTAGATTTACTGAGCGAAATTTACCAAGGTTTTGAAAACGAGCTTTATAGCTACGGAATCGGGACAATTGCAGAAATTTATGACGCAGAGCCACCTTTTAAAGCAAAGGGAACAATTTCACAAGCTTGGAGTGTGGCAGAATTAATTAGAATTAAGGCGCTGATAAAACAGCACCAAAATATTAAATAATAATTATGGAATCAAAACCATTAAAAGTATTAATGTTTGGGTGGGAATTTCCACCTGAGATTTCGGGAGGTTTAGGAACTGCTTGTTATGGATTAGTTAGTGGACTAATTGATAATGGTGTTGACGTAACTTTTGTAGTGCCTAAACTTTATGGTACTGAAGAAACAGATAAGTTTAGATTAGTTGGAGCAAGTGATATTAATGTTAATTTCTCAAACGACCACTTCAATAAAAACCTAGAAAAGGTTAAATACCTACAAATTCATTCACATATTTTACCCTATGTTTCTCCACAAGAGTTTTTGGAGCGTTCAGAGTTTGATGTTGAAAGTCTGAAAATCGACTCTACGTTTAGCACAGCTAAATTTAGTTTTGGTGGTAAGTATGGAAAAAATCTATTAAGTGAGGTTTCTAAGTACGCCGTTGTTGCTATGCAAATTGCACAAGACCAAGATTTTGATGTAATTCATGCACATGATTGGTTAACGTTCCCAGCTGCTATTATGGCCAAAGAAGTTAGTGGTAAGAAATTAGTAGTTCACATCCACGCCACTGAATTTGATCGTTCTGGAGATTCTATAAACCAAGAGGTTTACGACATGGAAAGACAAGGTTGTGAAGCCGCTGATCGAATTATTTGTGTTTCAAGATTAACAAGGCGAATATTAATTAACAGGTACGGAATCGATGGTTCTAAAATATCTGTTGTACATAATGCGGTTGTCCCAAAGCCTGCTATTATATATCCAAAGAAGAATTTAGTAGATAAGAAAATAGTGACGTTCCTTGGAAGAATTACTTTCCAAAAAGGACCCGATTATTTTGTTGAAGCTGCTAAAAAGGTTCTTGAAGTAATGCCGGATGCACACTTCGTGATGGCCGGAAATGGGGATATGTTTTTAAACTGTTTAGAAAGAGCTGCAGAATTAAAAATTAGTAAAAGATTTCACTTTACAGGGTTCTTAAATTACTTTGAAACCAACAATCTTTTCGGAATGACAGATGTGTATGTAATGCCTTCGGTTTCAGAACCATTTGGAATTACACCACTTGAAGCAATGAGAACTGGGGTTCCAGTTATTATCTCTAAGCAATCTGGAGTTTCTGAAGTATTAAATAATGCTATTAAAGTTGATTTCTGGGATGTTAACGCATTATCGGATACCATCATTGGTTTACTAAAACATGAAGAAGTTTCTAAGCAATTGGCTGGAGATGGAACAGATGAGGTACACGAGATGAAGTGGGAGTATGCTGCTTTAAAGGTGAGAGAAATTTATAACAAAACGATTGATAGAAGACGAAGTGTTCGTGTTTAATTATTTAATAATCAAAAGATAAAAAATGAAAAAGCTTTGTTTTTACTTCCAAGTTCACCAACCTTTTAGATTAAAGGATTACAGATTCTTTGACATTAGTTGTGACGATGATTACTTCGATAAGAAATTAAATCATGAAATCATGCGTAAAGTAGCCGATAAGTGTTACTTGCCTATGAATCAATTGTTATTGGAGCAAATCCAAGCGCACAACGGAAACTTTAAAGTTTCGTTTTCTATCTCTGGAATTTGTATCGAGCAATTTGAATTGTATGCTCAGGATGTTTTAGATAGTTTTAAACGATTGGCTGATACTGGTTGTGTTGAGTTTATCGCTGAAACATACGGGCATTCATTGTCTGCTTTAAAGTCTCCAGAAGAGTTTAAAGCTCAGGTTGCAAAACAAACGGCTAAGGTAAAAGAGCACTTTGGTCAAATACCAACAACTTTCCGTAATACAGAGCTGATTTACAATAACCAAATCGGAAGCCTAGTGCACGAGATGGGTTATAAAACAATGATTACTGAAGGCGCTGATCATATAATGGATTGGAGGAGTCCAAACTTTATATATAGTCATTGCCAACACCCTGATCTAAAGCTCTTATTAAAGAATTATAAGCTAAGTGATGATATCGCATTTAGGTTCTCGGAGCGATCATGGGAATCTTGGCCATTGCATGCTGAAACTTTTGGGCAGTGGGTAAACTCTACAGCTTGGAATCAAGAGATTATTAACCTTTTTATGGATTATGAAACTTTTGGAGAGCATCAATGGGCCGAAAGTGGAATATTTGAATTCATGCGAGAATTGCCAAATCAAATCATAAATCATTCACAGTTTGATTTTGTAACACCTTCTGAGGCTGCTGCTCAATTAAATCCTGTTTCTGAGATTGATATTCACAATACAATATCTTGGGCTGATGCTGAACGTGATTTAACAGCTTGGTTAGGAAACCCAATTCAGGATGATGCTTTTGATTCCTTATATGAATTAGAAGAATTAGTTAAGAATGTAGATGACAAAAAAATTAAAGATGACTGGGTAAAACTACAAA
>TARA_B110000114_G_scaffold185866_1_pt1 | contig 43444 bp, 35 predicted proteins | sample TARA_B110000114 | Tara Oceans TARA_B110000114 (sample SAMEA4397311) | marine metagenome | biome: Polar Biome; feature: [SRF] surface water layer (ENVO:00010504); material: water (ENVO:00002006), including particulate matter (ENVO:01000060) such as... | depth 5 m
GCATCATAGATATCCTTTATCGCAATTATATCATAAGGAGCTCCGATATTTTCAGCTAAGGCTTTTGCATCCTCAACCGAATGATCGGAAGAGTATTGAGAAGGCATTAAAATACCATACACATTATCCGATCCTAAAGCTCGTGCTGCTAAAGCAAAAGTAACTGCGGAATCAATTCCACCACTCAATCCTACAATTGCCTTTTTGAATCCTAACTTTTTAAAATAATCCTTAATTCCTAATACCAATGCATCATGGATTAATTGGATTTTACTTCCTGATTGTATCGAACCTGCTTTAAATTCTCCAGATGAAATATCTACATCATTAATAATTAATGACTCTTCAAAAAATGACTCTTGAGAAGCAACTTCACCGTTTTTATTCATAAAAAACGATCCTCCATCAAATATCAATTCCGTTTGAGCACCAACATGATTACAATAAACGATTGGCAATCCGGTTTTTTCAGCGTTCTCTTTTAAAACCTCTTTTCGTTCAGCATCTTGCTGATATGAAAATGGTGATGCGGCTATATTTACAATCAACTTCGCTCCTTTCTCTTTTAACGCTATGGCTGGAGTTTGAGTATATAAAGGATTATTTCCGACATTCCATAAATCTTCACAAATCGCAACGCCTACTTGAACGCCTTTGATTTCAACTACCTCAAATTCTCTGTTTGGCTCGAAATAACGATACTCATCAAAAATGTCATAGGTTGGTAAAAGGGTTTTATGAATGTGTTTTTGCACTTTACCTTCGCTTAAAATAAAAGCTGAATTAAATAACGGTTTACCATGCCCTGTTTCGTTCCTACTTGGAGCGCCAACAATTACAGTAATTCCCCGAGTGTAAGAAGCTATTTCATCTATCGAATCCAAACAAGAATTGATAAAGTCGTTAAATTCCAAAAAATCCCTTGGAGGGTAACCGCATACCGCCAACTCTGAAAACACAACTAAATCGACACACTGATTTTTAGCATCTTGAATTTTATTGATTATTTTTTGAGTGTTGGATTCGAAGTTTCCAACATGGAAGTTAAGTTGAGCTACTGCAATTTTCATAACTGTAAAATTAAGTATTTAGAAACAAAAAAGGTGCTACCATTGGTAGCACCTTTTTTAATTAAAATATTTTGTTTTAAAACTGAATTCCAATAGTTGCCGTAATATAATTCAGTTTAGTAGCTCTTTGAAACTCTTTACCAGTAGAGATGTAACTGATTGATTTCGATCTATTACTTAGAATATTACTTAGTGGGAAATTCCCATTTAACCCCATTAATACTGATGTATTACCTGCCAAGTTATATTCAACTCCAACTCCGACGTTAATTGCTGCTCTTAAAAAATTAGATTCTTTATTCGCATCTAACTTTTTTGTATCACCTGATAACGATGTTATTGTTTGATCTCCTTCTTTTTTGAAAACATCATTCTTTTTTGCAAAAGCTCCTGTAATAATGTTAATTGTTGTTCCAAATTCACCGTAGTAAGTTAAATAACCAATTTCAGGAGTTGTTAACTTTAATTTCAATGGAATATCAATCGAATTGAATAAATATCTTCTTGAAAGTAATTTAAAAGCAGAATCCGGAACGTCAACTCCATCAACAGAAGTAGACCAATCTAAACCAACAGAATCAGAGTATTCAACTCCTGCAGTAGTTTGTGAAAACATTATTCCCGTTGAAATTGCAAAATTTTTCGCAAAAGCGTATTCATAATTTAAACCTCCGGAGATATGATATCCAAGCGACTTATTTGTTGAACCGTCCTTTCCCATTGTAAAATAAGAAACGCCAGGAGCTGCTTGTAAACCAAAACGGTGCTTTCTATAATCTGCTCCGGTTGTTGCGTCTTGAGCAAATGAAACTGTTGAAATAGCTAATACTAATAGGGTTGTAATAATTTTTGTCATAATAATCAGTTTATTAAAAAGTCACTATTCAAATAAAATTAAACTCTTTCAAGTTAATTACTTAATTGAACGTTAACTTTGTAAAATTAAATAAAGCATTCGATAGTTATATGAAGAACGTAGTTATTTTGTTTTTATTTACCGTTAGTTTGTTGTTTTCGTGCTCAGATGAGAGACTAAACATTGACACTTCGGGCATAAATGTGCACCTTAATTTTAAACATTACGAACAAGATTTATTTACAATTAACAGGAATAATATTGAACGTTCACTCGATGAACTAGCCTTAAAACACCCTGCTTTTATAAGCGATGATTACAAAGACCCCGCCAAACTTCAAGAGTTAAATACTTATTTAAACAATGAATTAAACACTAAACTGTTTAAGGATTGGCAAACTAAAATAGGAACTTATGATGCAATAGAGACTGAATTAAGCAAAGCTTTCAGCCATTTTAAATACTATTACCCAAACGATTCAACGCCTACTATTTACACTTATATTTCTGGTCTTAATTATGAGGAACCAATCATTATTGATAATAACAACATTATTATTGGAATTGATATGTTTTACGGCAAAAACTATAAAGCATACCAACAATTAAAAATCCCACAATACCTTTCTAAGAGCTACGATAAAAAGTACATTACTCCTATTGTATTTAGGGAATTTATAACTCAAAAATTCGCCCTTTTTTTCTCTAGAAAAACGATGTTGGAGAATATGATTTCTCTTGGAAAGGTTGAATATTTTATAGAAGCGGTTACTCCTCAATTGCACGACTCTATTCGATTTCAGTTCACAACTTCACAAATGAATTGGTGTTACGGACATGAAAAAGCATTTTGGAAGCACCTAACAATTAAAGGACTTCTTTTCTCAAACGACTACCATAATTACAAGCGATTTTTACAACCAGGACCTTTTGCTTCTTCTATGGAACGCGAATCACCTGCACGAATTGGAATTTATATAGGATATCGTATTGTAAAAGACTTTATGGATGAAAATCCTGAGGTTAGTTTAAACGAATTAATGACAAATACTGATTTTACGGCTATTTTTAAAGCTTCAAAATATAACCCTTAAGATATGAGCGAAAAGAAAGAAATTAAATTCACGGTTAGTTTAGATGAAAACCATATTCCTGAAAAAATTGAATGGACAGCATCTGAAGGTGGTGGTGTTGAAAACGAAGAGATTAAAGCGATGATGATTTCTGTTTGGGAACCAAAGACAAGAATTGCTAAACGTGTTGATCTTTGGACAAAAGACATGATGGTTGATGAAATGAAATATTATCATTTTCAAACATTAATGACACTGGCAGACACATTAGAACGATCAACTGGTGAAAATGCTATTGCTAAAAAAATGCGTGATTTTGGAATGGAAATCGGAAAAGAAATGAAAATTCTCACGAAATAAATTATAATACTTGAAAAAACGGGACAAGTTCTCTAATGCTAACTTGTCCCTCTTTTAAGTTTAGCGCCCAACCTTAGTTAATGCAAGCGAAAAGCGAATAAGAAGCCCATCAGCTATCTTGATTATAATAAAGTTTTTGAAAACTTAGTATGACTCCTCTATTCTAATAAACTCAGTACAAGTTTAAGGATTGCGCTTTGTTTCCCGCTAAAGAAAAACATAATGGCCATTCCTAATCAAATTATAGCGCTTATTTTACAGCAATTATCCTCTGTTTAGTTTCAAAAACAAAATGAAGGAGTTAACTTTGAATTATGATTCCGAAGGAAACTGTAGATAAGATTATTGAAGAGGCAAGGGTTGATGAGGTTATTGGAGACTTTGTTGCTCTTAAAAAAAGAGGTGTAAACCTTTTAGGTAATTGCCCTTTTCATAACGAAAAAACGCCTTCTTTCACGGTTTCTCCTGCGAAAGGAATTTACAAATGCTTTGGTTGTGGTGTTTCAGGAAATTCGGTGAATTTCATAATGGATCATGAACAAATGTCTTATCCTGATGCTTTAAAATATTTAGCTAAAAAGTATAATATTGAAATTCAGGAAAAAGAACTCAGTTCTGAGGAAAAAGAAAAAATAGATAAAAAAGAATCCTATTACCTTGTTTCCCAATATGCAAAGGAACAATTTATTCGGAATCTACATGAAACCGATGAAGGGAAATCGGTAGGATTAAGTTATTTTAAAGCAAGAGGTATTTCAGATGAAATGATGGAGAAATTCGGATTAGGTTACTCCTTTGAAGAAAGAAATCATTTCACAAAAATAGCCACCGATAAGGGATACAAAAAAGAACATTTAATTGGATCAGGGTTAATCGCAGAAAAAAACAACCGTGTTTACGATCGATTCTCAGGAAGAGTAATGTTTCCTATACACAACATGTCAGGAAGGGCAATTGGGTTTGGGGCAAGAATTTTACAAACCAATAAGAAATCTGCAAAATATTTAAACTCCCCAGAAACAGAAATATACCATAAGAGTGATGTTTTATATGGATTATACCTAGCCAAAAGATCCATGATTCAGCAAGACGATTGTTTTCTTGTTGAAGGATATACCGATGTTATTTCTTTCCATCAAAAAGGTGTTGAGAATGTTGTGGCCTCAAGCGGAACGTCGCTTACTCCTGGACAAATTAAATTAGTAAAAAGATTCACACCCAACATTACCGTTTTATATGATGGTGATGCAGCAGGAATTAAAGCGTCCTTTAGAGGGATTGACTTAATTCTTAAAGAAGGCATGAATGTTAAGGTTGTTACTTTCCCTGATGGCGAAGATCCTGACAGTTTTGCAAGAGCTAATACAAGTGCTGAACTAGAGGAATATATTGAAGAAAACAAGAAAGACTTTATTAATTTCAAAATATCTATTCTTTTAGATGATGCTGGAAACGATCCTATAAAAAGAGCTGGCTTAATTAAAGAAATTGTTCAATCAATCGCCCTTATTCCAGATACGATTATTCGTTCGGTTTATACGCAAGAAGCTGCAACGCTTTTAAAAATTGAAGAACAAACGCTTGTAAACGAATTAAATAAAATTCGAAGAAACAATTTTGATAAAGAACAAAAACATAAACCAGAATCTACTCCCCCAGAACCGGATTACATGGTGCCTCCTCCGGATTTTATACCTCCAGAGTATGGCGTACATACTCCTACTTCTTCATCTGGATTTCCAATCAAGCCAATTGAAAAAGCACCGCAATACCCTAATAATCATCAAGAAGCATATTTGCTACGATTGATTTTAAAATACGGTCATCATGAAATTGTTTTACAGAACGAAAACTACGAAGAGGAAAAAGAACAAGGTATTGAAGACTGCCAGCCGTCTTATCAAATAACAGTCGCTCAAATGATTATTCAGGACATCAGAGAAGATGACCTTTCTTTTGACAATCCTCACCATCAATCCATTTGGGATGCTTTTAGTAATAAGTTTTCAGAAGGTGAAATTCCAACTGAAAAATTCTTTTTACAAAGTTCCGAAGCTGACTTGGTGAAAGAAGTGATTGAAATAACTGAAGACAAATACGTGTTAAACGACTGGAAAAAGCATTCTATTTACGTTACAACGGAAGAAGAAAAAATAAAGCTTGCTATTGTTGTTGCACTGCATCGATTAAAGCTTGGAAAAGTAAAACAGCAGGTTAGTGAAATAAATGCCAAGCTAGAGTCGAATGAATTCCCTGAAGAAATAAACGATCTTTTAATGCATTTAAGCCTTTTAAACCAGGCTAAGATGACGCTTTCTAAAATACTTGGCAGAAACATTTAACTTTCGATAGTTAAATTCTATTTCATAGTTTTTTAAGACTATATCAATTCTTCCGTTAGCTTTGTTAAAAGCTTTTTTATGAAAATTATCGGCAAATTTATCTTAATAATTATTATTGCATTTGGATTAACAAATTGCGACAATACAGAGCCAAAAGGTGAAATTGTAGATAATCCAGATCAAGTAGACACGATTCTTAAAACACCTCAATTACTTTATGGTTTTCCAGTTGATTCTTTCAAAGTAGTTGGAGATAAAGTAAAGAAAAATCAATTTTTTAGCGACTTAATAACTAGTCACGGGATTAGTTACGCTATGATGAATAAAATGGCCACTCAAGGCAAGAAATTGTTTGATGTAAGACGGCTTAGAGCAGGAAGACATTATTCTGTATTTGAAAAAAATGACTCTTCTGAAAAAGCTCAAATAGTTGTTTATGAAATTAATAGAGTTGATTACATAGTATACGATCTTCGGGATTCTCTTAAAATATACACAGCGAAAAAACCTATTAAGGTTGTAGAAAGACAAGCATCTGGCGTGATTAATAGTTCTTTGTCTTTATCCCTTGACAAACAAGGTTATAACCCTGCGTTAGCGATTACCTTATCTGAAGTTTACGCTTGGAGTATCGATTTTTATCATATTCAAAAGGGAGATCGATTTAAAGTGATTTATGAAGAAACAATGGTAGATGGAGAAAGCATTGGCATTAAAAGAATTAAGGCTGCTTATTTTGAGCATTTCAAAAAGCCATATTACGCTATTCAATTTAGTCAGGATAATCATTCAGGTTATTACGACCAAGAAAACCGTGGATTAAGACGTCAATTTTTAAAGGCACCTGTGAAATTCAGTAGAATTTCTTCACGATTCACAATGAAGCGATATCACCCAGTTCAAAAAAGAAACAAACCGCATTTAGGTACTGATTACGCAGCCCCTAAAGGAACGCCTATTTATTCAACGGCTAATGGTAAAATTACACATGCTAAATACAGTAAATACAACGGAAATTATGTGAAAGTTCGTCATAACGGCACTTATACAACCCAATATTTACACATGAGTAAAATCAAAAAAGGAATTCGTCCTGGAGTTAGAGTTAATCAAGGTGATGTAATAGGATTTGTTGGATCAACTGGACTAGCAACTGGTCCTCATGTTTGTTATAGATTTTGGAAAAATGGAAAACAAGTTGACCCTTACAGACAAAAACTACCAAAGGCTGAACCAATTAAAAAAGCCAATTTAGTTACCTATAAAAAAATAAAAAAAGAAGTAATTGCACAATTAGAAACGATTACTTTTCCAAAGTAAGTCAACTACTATATTTTTCACGAAGAAGAATTTTAAGAAGTTCTCTTTTAAGTACCAATTCAGTTAATGCATCCATATCTATTCCGGATGTAATTATTTGATTTTTAATATCTGTATCAGGAATATCAACCTTATACATTAATTGAAAAAATTGTTCTGTGCTTTTAATAAATAATTGATTTAAAAATTGATTTACTAAGACTGGTAAATCATTAGGTGTATCAATTTTTACAGGTGCTAATTCATTATCAAAATCGGAATCACTGAAATCTTTCGAAAGTTGAGCTTTAAGTTTTTGGAAGTATCTATCCTGAGTTAAGTATTCAGATGGACTTTTAACGTCAATAAGCTTCATTAAGAAGCTCTTTTCATTAGATGACTAGCGAAGTCCTCCAAAACCTTTTTCTTATCCTCTGGGGCATTTATCTTATTTAAAAACTGAATCGATTTTTGATAATAAGCGTCCATTAGATCAAAAGCTAATTGGTCCACTTTTAAATCCTTATAAATTGTTTTTACCGCCTCAACTTTAGCGCTAACGTCAAAATCTCTTTTATCAACCCAACCTTGAAGAAGTTTAGAAGAATCGAGCTCTAAAGCCTTGAGCATTAAAAAAGTCTTCTTATTAGAAATGATATCACCGCCAACTTGTTTTCCGAATTTCTCGGGATCACCAAAACAATCTAAATAATCATCTTGTAATTGAAACGCAATACCAAGATTTACACCGAAATTATAAATTAAATCAGCTTCGGCAGCAGGTGCTTTTCCAACTAAAGCTCCTAATTTTAAGGCACCGCCAACTAAAACAGAAGTTTTAAGCTTTATCATATTGATATACTCATCAATAGTAACATCATCTCTACTCTCAAAGTTCATATCCAGCTGCTGACCTTCACAAACTTCAATTGCGGTTTGATTAAACACAGTAAGTAACGCAGATAAATTAGCGTAATTACCTTCTAAAAAGTGATTATATGCTTCTATCAGTAAGGTATCCCCTGAGAGGATTGCAATATTGTCATCCCATTTTTCGTGAACAGTAGGTTGTCCACGTCTCAAAGGGGCCTTGTCCATAATATCATCATGAACCAAAGTGAAATTATGAAATACTTCTATGGCTTTTGCCGCAGGTAATGCTACAGATACATCTTCAATGAATAAATTAGCCGCCAAAAGAGTAGTCACAGGTCTTAACCTTTTCCCTCCTAATTGGAGAATATAATTCATAGGATCATACAACTCAGCTGGAGAACCAAGATATTTTGTGCCTTTTATTTCCTTTTGAACAAGAGTAATTATTTCTTGAGTAGTAGAAGAAGCCAAGGTTATTATTTTTGAAATTGAGGACTATTTAAGAGCTTTTTAATCCCTTCATCTATGGTAGTTAGTTCTCTTCCTAATAATACTCTCATTTTAGTATTATCTGGACATCTTCTTAACATATCACCGTCTTTCAAAGGCGGAAGATGAACTATTTTTGATTTTGAGTTAGTCGCATCAATAATTTTTTGAGCCAAATCAATAATCGTTACTTCTATTTCTCCACCAATATTGATTACATCATTAATCACTTTATTTTTATAAAAAGCCTTTAAACATGCGTCAATATTATCATCACAATAACAGAAAGTTCTTGTTTGTGTGCCTTCGCCATAAATGGTAATATCTTCGTCATTTAAGGCTTTAAAAAGAAATTTAGACATTACAAAGTCATCGCTTTGGTTAGGCCCATAAGTATTGAAAAATCTGAAAATTGTATATTCTAAACCAAATTCTTGATGGTAAGATCTCAGGAAAGACTCCCCAATGTTTTTAACAACAGCATAAGGAACTTTCGAATTCAGCGGTGTCGTTTGCTCATGTTGAGGCAACTCAACTGGCTCTCCATAAACCTCTGAAGAAGAAGAAAAGAATACTCTTTTTACTCCTGTACTTTTACAAAGGTTTAAAACATGCTTAATTCCTTCGATATCTCTTAAAACTTTTACTGGATTATCCTGAGTTCTAATTACACCAACTAAAGCTGCATAATGAAAAACGTAATCAAACTTGTTACCAAGCATAACCTCCGCTATATCTCTATATTCATTTACATCTGCCTTTACAAACCTCCAGTTATCAGAGGGCATATGGTGTGGTAATTTTGTTTCGCTTCCCGTTGATAAATCATCAACGATAACAACAAAATTTTCCTTATTTGAAATCAACTTCTCAGCTAAAACGCTTCCGATAAATCCGGCTCCTCCTGTAACTAATATTCTAGTCATATTACTTAACTATATTTTCAATATAAACTCCATAACCACTTTTCTTAAGCGGTTGTGCAATTTCTAATAATTGATCTTTATTAATAAACCCCATTCGATAAGCTACCTCTTCGATACATCCAATTTTAAGCCCTTGTCTTTCTTCAATCACTTGAACATATTGACCTGCTTGCATTAAACTAGCAAAAGTACCTGTGTCTAACCAAGCTGTTCCTCTATCTAATATTCCAACTTTTAACTTACCTCTTCTTAAATATTCTGCGTTAATGTCGGTAATCTCATATTCACCTCTTGGCGAAAGCTTAATGTTTTCGGCAATTTCAACAACATCATTGTCATAAAAGTACAAGCCTGGAACTGCGAAATTTGATTTTGGTTTTTCAGGCTTTTCTTCGATAGAAACTGCTTTATTATTTTCATCGAATTCAACAACACCATACCTTTCAGGATCTGAAACGTGATATGCATAAACTACACCTCCATCAGGGTTGCTATTCTTTTGCAATAAACTTGACATTCCTGATCCATAAAAGATATTATCTCCTAAAACCAAAGCAACCTTATCATCACCAATAAACTCTTTTCCTAAAACAAATGCTTGTGCTAAACCATTTGGCTGTTTCTGAATAATATATTCAAACTTACATCCTATTCTACTCCCGTCTCCAAGTAATTTTTTAAATCCTTCTTGGTCATGCGGAGTTGTAATGATTAAAATTTCTTTAATCCCCGCTAACATTAATGTTGATAGTGGGTAATAAATCATTGGTTTATCATAAACAGGCATCAACTGCTTACTAACCGATAGTGTTAAGGGGTGCAATCTTGTACCTGAACCTCCCGCTAAAATTATACCTTTCATCTTATTTTAATTTGATTCGCTTTGATTATTCAAAGCCTTAATTGTAATAAGTTTATCTAAAGTTAACAGCAAGCAAGGTAATAAAATTAAATTGGAAAGCATCGCCACTAAAAGCGTTAACGCTACAAGAACCCCTAATGCCACTGTACCTCCAAATTCTGATGCTACAAAAATTCCAAAACCAAAAAACAAGACCATTGATGTGTAAAACATACTTAGCCCTGTCTCTCTCAGAGATTTAAGTACTGATGTCTTTATATCTCCTCCATTTTCAGCTAACTCTTGTCGGTACTTAACTAAAAAGTGAATGGTGTCATCAATAGATATACCAAATGCAATACTAAACACCAAAATAGTAGAAGGCTTAAGGTTTATCCCAAAGTAACCCATTATAGCTGCAGTAATAAAAAGAGGTAAAATATTCGGTAGTAAACTAATTACAACCATCCTTATATTCCTAAACATAAAACCCATCAATAAGGAAATAATAATAACGGTTAACACTAGTGACATTATTAAATTAGAAATTAAAGTTTCTACTCCTTTTGCGACAATCACACCAATTCCTGTAAAGGAGAAATCAAACTTTTTAGGACTGAATATTTTTTCAATTTTAGGTCTTAATTCTGCCATTAAAGCCTTTGTTCGGTTTGTCCCAACATCCTTCATTTGCAGACTAACTCTCAATTTACTACGATCCTTTGATAGAAAGGTCTTTAGCATATCTGCAGATCCATTCTTAGACTGAGAAGCGTATGTGAAAATACCACCTAACTCAATATTAATAGGTAAATCGTACTCTTTTTTATCGCCATTATAATAAGCCTGCTTACTATATTTAATAACATCAACTATCGAAATTGGTTTCGAAAACTCAGTATAAGTATCTAATAAATCATATAGCTTCTGGACCTTTTTAAGTGTCTTCAATTTTAATCCTTTTCCTTTTTTGGTTAAGTTTTGATACGAAATTGAATTTATTCTTCTGTTGCCTATATTATCTTGTAATATCTCCGTGATTTCACTATTTGTGTTTGTGTAAAGTTCAAACTGATTATTCCCTTGAGGTTTTACAGCAGATAGATATCTTATTTCTTTTAAAACTGAAGCGTCAACCGAGTCAGAAAATTCAACAATTACTTTCTTACCAACATTAGTATTAATTATAATCTCAAATGGAATAACCCCATCAAATTTACCTTCGTAATATTTTAAATCAACCATTACTGGGTGATCATCGGGAATGTCGTCAACAACTAAAGCATCATTATCCAATTGACTTAAACCAAAACCAGCAACACCGGCTATAAAAATCAGCACAACGTAAACTGTACCTCTATATCCTGTACAAACATCAACGAACCAATCTATTAAAGCATTTGTCCATTTATAATCTAAATGTTTATAATGCTTCTCTTTTGGAGGAGATAAGAAACTATAAATGATTGGTAATAATAAAATGGAAAGAATAAAAACGCCCAAAATACTAATAGAAGCAACAATTCCAAATTCCTTTAAAATATCACTTGATGCAAAAATAAAGGTCGCAAAACCACTAGCGGTAGTAATATTTGTCATAAAGGTTGCACCCCCTATTTTTTGAATAACTCTTTTTAAGGCTAACGCCTGATTTTTATGGTCTCTAAATTCATCAAAGTATTTATTAATCAAGAAAATACAATTGGGTATCCCAATAACGATAACCAATGGGGGAACTAGACTGGTAAGGATATTTATATTAAACTCTAAAGACCCAGTATACCCCCAGTCACTCAATCTACTTAAAAACCCGAGTGATCCAAAAAGCCAAACAACGGCAACAGCAACAACTAATAATGAAACAAATACAGCTCTAGGTGCTCGTAAAAAGAAGTAAAGAAGTAATGCCGTAAGTAAGAAAGCAAGACCAATAAACAATAATATTTCGGCTTCTACTTGAGAACTTAGTTTAGCTCTGATGTAGGGCATTCCTGAATACTTGAATTTAATCCCTGATTTTATACTGAAATCCTTGATCTTTTCAGAAATAGCAAGCACATACTTATTTCGACGAACACTCATCATTGAATCAGCATTCAAGCTAATTGACATCAATGATATATTCGTTTCTGGAATGTATAAGATTCTTTCGTAAAAAGGTTGGTTGTGTAACTTGATTAATGCGGAATCAATTTGCTCTTGAGTAGTAGGCCTCCCTTTAAAAACAGACTCTATTTTAAAACTATGCGAAACAACATCTTTCTTTAAGTATCCGAAATTTGCAAATGAAAAAACGGTATCTACGCTTTCAGTCCCTTCAATATCTAAAGTAAAATCATAAAACTGCTGAAACTTATCTAAATCGTAAAAATTAGAATCCTCTGTAGAAACTAGGTAAACATTATCGTTTGCACCAAAAGTCTCTTTGAAATCTTTAAATACAATTGATGTTGAATCACCAACAGGGAGTAGTCTTGACAGATCGTAAGACACTTCATTATAAGGTAAATTAGACGCGAAAAAACCTGTAATGGCAGTTAACACGACTAAGACCCAAACTCTTTGTCTTAAAATTATATGAGAAACGTTATTCCACATTCGCACTTAGATAGCAGCCAAAAATAACAACTTATATCGACAATCTTTAATTAATCGCTAATAGGTTTTAAATTAAAACCCCTTACTTTATTTATAAGGAATATAAGATGATTTCGAAAACTCTAATCCATCCTCCTTAAATACTTCTACCTCTTCTAAATAAAAGGATTGTTGCTCTTTAATCCAATCTGTTGAGATTTTTTAGCGCATAAAAAACCCTGACGCTAACGACAGGGTTTTTTATTTAATACTTATTTAATTGTCCAAGTATTAGGGCCTTCTAAAAGAGTATCTAAATTAGGGCTTCCTTTCTCTTCAATATGTCTTTCAACTTGTGCCGTAACACCTTCTTCATAAACAGATCTATTTTCTTGATAAAAAATTCCAAACGGACGCGGGAGTGCACCTTCCTCCCTTGGATCATCAAAGAAACGAGTTAATATAGAAGCTTTAACTCGATCGTACTTATCATGAATCCAAAGATCAGCTTCCGCTATATCTGATATACTTACCACTTTAGGCGTAAAACCATCTAAAACAATTGCCTTTTCACCTTCAGCACCAAATACTAATGCTTTTCCATGCTCGATAAAAATTGTATTATCTGCTTTTGTTGCCTTTTCTGTAAATGGGAAAAAAGCTCCATCATTGAAAATATTACAGTTTTGGTAAATCTCAATTAAAGATGTTCCTCTATGTTTTTCTCCTTCAATTAAAATCGGACGCATATGTTTCGGGTCTCTATCCATTGTTCTCGCAACAAAAGTTGCCTCTGCTCCCATTGCTAATGAAAGCGGGTTAAATGGATGATCAATCGATCCGTATGGTGTTGATTTTGTTACTTTCCCTTTTTCAGATGTTGGTGAATATTGTCCTTTTGTTAAACCATAAATTTGGTTGTTAAACAACAATACGTTTACATCAACATTTCTTCTTAATAAGTGAATGAAATGGTTACCTCCGATAGACATTGAATCCCCATCTCCCGTTATCATCCAAACATTTAATTCTGGCCGAGCTGTCTTTAACCCCATAACAAATGCTGGACCTCTACCGTGAATACTATGCATCCCATATGTATCCATATAATATGGAAAACGAGATGAACATCCTATTCCTGAAATAAAAACAGTTTCGTCTTTTTTTAACGCTAATTCAGCACAAACACTTTGAACTTGCTTTAATATCGAATAATCTCCACAACCAGGACACCATTTAACATCCTGATCTGAAGCATAATCTTTAGCTGTAATTTTCTTTTCTTTTACCTCTGGCATTATTCAATATTTTAAGCAAGTACTTCATTTACTTTTTTAACGATCTCTTCTGTTACAAAAGGAAGACCTTTAATCTTATTTAATCCAATTGCATCGACTAAGAATTTCTCACGAATAATTTTTATAAATTGTCCGTTATTCATCTCAGGCATAATTACCTTATCGTATTTCTTTACCAATTCACCTAAATTCTTAGGTAGTGGGTTTAAATACTTAACATGAGCGTGAGAAACTTTTTTTCCTTCGTCAATTAATATTTTAGTAGCAGTTTTAACTGCTCCATAGGTTGATCCCCAACTTAACAATAAAACATCTCCAGCATCTTCTCCAGCATCAAGTGCTTGCTCTGGAATATAATCTGCTATTTTATCAACTTTAGCTTGACGAACCTTAACCATTCTTTCATGGTTTTCAGGATCATAAGAAACATTACCAGTCTCAAAGTCCTTTTCTAAACCACCAATTCTATGCGCTAAGCCTTTAGTTCCAGGGATTGCCCATGGTCTAACAAACTTCTCGTTTCTTTTGTAAGGCAAAAAGGCAGGATCCTCCTCTTCTCTTGGCTCTGCAAATTTCACCTCAATATCAGGTAAATCTTCAGACTTTATAACCTCCCAAGGCTCTGATCCATTTGCGATATAACCATCAGTTAATAAGAAAACTGGCGTCATATGCTCAATTGCTATTCTACAAGCTTCATAAGCTGCAGAAAAACAATCTTTAGGAGATTGCGCTGCAATTACAGGAATTGGAGACTCTCCATTTCGTCCATATAATGCTTGAAATAAATCAGCTTGTTCTGTTTTAGTTGGTAAACCTGTTGAAGGCCCACCTCTTTGAACGTTAACAATTACTAAAGGAATTTCATAAATATTTGCTAATCCAATGGCTTCACCTTTAAGTGCAATACCAGGACCTGATGAAGTCGTTATTCCTAACGCCCCTCCAAATGAAGCTCCAATTGCAGCACAAATACCAGCAATTTCATCTTCAGCTTGAACTGTTTTTACGCCGAAGTTTTTGTACTTAGATAAGAAGTGTAAAATATCAGAAGCGGGAGTAATAGGATAAGTTCCACAGAATAAATTTAACCCTGTTTTTTGTGAAGCCGCAATTAAACCAATTGCTGTAGCTTCATTCCCCATTATATTTCTATAAGTTCCTGCTTTTATATTTGCAGGTTTAACTTCAAACCTTGACGCGATTGCTTCAGCAGTATCTCCGTAATAGTAACCTGCTTTTAGTACCGCAATATTTGATTCTATTAATTCAGGTTTTTTAGAAAACTTTTTCTCGAGAAAACGAATCGTATTATCGAGCTTTCTGTTATACATCCAGTATAAAAACCCTAAAACAAACATGTTTTTAGATCGATCTACCACTTTTGTACCTAAACCAGACTCTTTTAATGTTTCACGAGTGATTTTAGTAACGTCAACTTCATGAATTTTATATCCATCAAGTGTTCCGTCATTTAAAGGGTTAACGCCGTCCTCATATTTCGCTAATCTTAAATTCTTTTTATCAAATCCAGCGATGTTAGCAATAACGATACCACCTTTTTTTAAGGAATCTAAATTGGACTTCAAAGCTGCAGCGTTCATTACAACAAGGACATCTGCATGATCTCCAGGTGTAAATAACTCAACACTACCAAAGTGTAATTGAAACCCAGAAACTCCTGCAACAGTTCCCTGAGGAGCCCTGATTTCAGCTGGGAAGTTAGGGAATGTACTAATATCATTTCCCAATAAAGCGGCTGTATCTGTAAATTGACCTCCAGTTAATTGAATACCATCTCCTGAATCACCAGCAAAAAGTATCGTAACCTCATCTTTAATTTGATTTTCTATCTGCCCCATATTTCTAGCAAAACACCCTTCAATTACTCTCCAGGTCTAGTTATTTAGTTGATGTGTTTAATCTTATAGATTAGAACACATTATAATTTCTATTTAAATAATCACCAAATTAATACTAATCCCCTAATTATTGAAGATTTAGCTGATAATAAAGATTAATTATTCTTAAATATTTATTTCGTAGCTAATTTTGTTACTTGAACAGAATTGATCTCCGGTGCTTCTTTTAAAACATTTTCTTTAATTCCAGATTGAAATGTCATATTACTCATTGAACAAGAACTACAGTTACCCAAAAACTCCAGTGTTAAAACTCCATCGTCAGATAACTCTACTACTTTAACATCTCCACCATCGGATTGTAAGAAGGGTCTTACCTTATCCAATCCTATCTCCACTTTCGCTAAAACCTCTTCCTTATCCATCTGCTCCAACAACTTTTATAACATTTTAACCAACTTAGTTGGTTCCATTGTTTTATTACGAATTTCAGTGGCTTTTTCAACCGCTTTAACAATGCTTTTAAAAGCTTCCGCTTGCGGGGTAGTTTCTTGTAAAATCGCCGGTCTTCCAGCTTCACCAGATTCACAAATACTTTGAATTAATGGAATTTGACCTAATAAACTAACTCCTAATTGTTCTGCTAATTTCACTCCACCTTCTTTTCCAAAAATAAAATATTTATTATCAGGTAATTCTGCAGGTGTGAAATAAGCCATGTTTTCAACTATTCCTAAAACTGGAACGTTAATGTTTTCTAACTTAAACATCCCTACTCCTTTTTTAGCATCTGCCAAAGCAATCCCTTGAGGTGTTGTTACAACTACAGCTCCTGTTACAGGTACTGTTTGAACAAGACTTAAGTGAATATCACCGGTACCTGGAGGTAAATCAATTAACAAATAATCTAAACTTCCCCAATAAGTATCAATAAACATTTGACGAAGTGCCTTACTAGCCATTGGTCCTCTCCAAACTATTGCTTGATTAGCATCAGCAAAAAATCCAATTGAAAGCATTTTTACACCATAATTTTCGATTGGTTTAATGTAGTTTTTCCCTTCTACATCAATAGTAGTAGGTTTTTCATCCATTACATCAAACATTAAAGGCATACTTGGCCCATAAATATCAGCATCAATTAACCCAACACTATAACCTTGTTGCGCTAAGCCTACTGCTAAGTTTGAAGTAACTGTTGACTTACCAACTCCACCTTTACCAGATGAAATAGCTATTATATTTTTCACTCCTGGCAATACTTTTCTTTGCTCTGGGTTTCTATCTTGTGGTAAAGTAATTACATCTGCCTTTACTCTAATATCTTTGGAAATAAATCGTTGAATAGCAAACTCACATGCCTCTTCCATTTTTTTCCTGTTGTGCATTGCAGGATTATGAACTTTAACTGAGAAAGCAACCATATCTTCCGAAAAAACAAAGTCTCCAACTAGATCTAACTCTACAATACTCTTTTTTAAATCAGGCTCCTGAACCGAACTTAAAGCTTCTAATACCTGGTCTTTACTTGGAATCATACCCTTATTTAGATTTATTCTAAGCAAAAATACGCATTTGCGTGCAAATAACTCTGCATCCTTATTTCAAAATGTCAAAAAAAAGACACATAAAATAGGTGTAAAATGAATTTGGTTTGTCTTGTGCCTGTTAAACTAAAAAAAACAACTTTAAAAAAGATCACTTTCACATTACTTTTTGAACGCGTACAAATCATAAGATGACGCTGCTAAAACGGGTTTAATTGATGCTAATTATTTTAAAAAATTAAATAGGTTAAGATCAGCCTAAAATGGAAAAACAAGTTGGTAACGAAATGGCCGTTTCTACTGCTAGTATATTTTCAGATCATTTTTAATGACCCAGCTATGTAGATGTTTTTATCTAAACTATAATAAGTTGGAGTTTTGGGTGTCGCTTTAATAAAAAAGAGAAAAACTATCGATTTAAGAAAACAGTGCCATTACTCACAAATACTATCTATACAATTGATTTTTAATTAGAAATAATTAAACAAATTTGGAAGCTATTCAGGAATTGTGCTATCTTTGTTATCGCTTGTCGACATGGTCGCGTGGCCGAGCGGCTTAGGCACAGGTCTGCAAAACCTGCTACGGCGGTTCGATTCCGTCCGCGACCTCTAAGGAACTCATAAATGAGTTCCTTTTTTTATGCCTCAAACTTTTTTCGAATTTATTTATGGAATGTCTTTTATTCTCGTATCTAAAGAGAAAATCATGTTATGAAAGTACTCATCAGTTTTCTTTTACTTGTATTCTTTTCTATTACCACATTTGCTCAAAAAGGCACGTTATCTGTTTCCTTTAAATCTGAAGATGCTATTGCTTTTGAATATGGGGAAATCAAAATCACGACTCCAAGTAGCGATCAATTAAACTTTGAAACAGATGTTAATGGTCTTTTTCAAATGGAGTTCGAATCTGGGTTGTATACTTTGTATTTCGAAAAAAAACTGTTTAAAGATACTTTTCAGTTTAAAATTTCACCTTCTAAAACCAATAACCTACAAAGAGTCCTTCAGGCTGTAATCGTTAATAAGAAGCAAAACAAATCATCTCCAGAACGAACTACTGAACACGTATTCAAAAAATCAAAAAGTGATTCGCGCAAAAAAGAAAAGTCTATCCGTTCTGAATCTTATGACGAGTTTGAGATAATGACTTCTGAATTTTCATCAGTCCCGGTAATGGCAGAAGGAGATTATATTCACGATTATTCGGTTACTAAAACGTCTAAAATGAGGGTTACTGAAGAAATATCTGCAGGTACGCTCACAGCTGGTGAGTTAAATGATTTTTCTAAATGGGAATTATGGACGGATATTGAATCAACTGATTTAGAAAACTATTATAAAATCTGGAATATTTATCCTCAACATCGATTTTGTGTTCAAGTTCAAAACCACGAAGACTATCCAGTAGTTAACGCGAGTGTTAAATTATACAATGGTGATGAATTAATATTTGAATCAAGAACGGATAACACAGGAAAAGCGGAATTATGGTCAAATCTATTTAAAGATAAGACTAAAACTAATTATCAAATTCTTATTTCTAAAAATGAGGTTGATAAATGGATCAAGAAACCTTTTCCGTTTTCAAAAGGAATTAACTTCGCTATGATCTCAACAAATTGTACTTCTTCAAAAAATGTAGACATAGCCTTTATTGTTGATGCAACAGGATCGATGGGAGATGAAATTAAATACTTACAATTAGAATTATTAGACGTAATCGATCGAATAAGAAATCAAAACAAAACTCTTAATATTCAAACGGGAAGCGTTTTTTTTTACAGAGATCATACCGATGCGTATTTAACGAAAATGAGTCCAATGACAAGCGATGTTATTAAAACCTCTGAATTTATAAAAAATCAATTTGCAGCAGGAGGCGGCGATGGACCTGAAGCTGTAGATGAGGCTTTATGGATAACAAGTAAGTTTTTGAATTGGCGGGATGAAACCAGAACCAAAATTGCATTTTTAATTCTTGATGCTCCACCACATCAAAATCAATCAGAATTAGATAAAATTGAAAAAGCAGTGAAACTGGCGTCAAAAAAAGGGATTAGAATCATTCCTATTGTAGGGAGTAGTATTAATAAGAGTACAGAATACCTGATGAGGAGTATCGCCTTAGCTACAAATGGTACCTATACATTTTTAACTGATGATAGTGGAATTGGTGGCTCACACCTCAAACCTACTACTGATGATTATCAAGTTGAGAAGCTAAATGATTTAATGGTTAGACTTATTACTCAGTATACTAGCGTTTCCGAATGTAATAACACTTTGTATGAGAATACTGCTATAATTGATTCTACACTTGAGGTCAAAGGTCAAATTGATATAAATATTTCCTATTACCCAAATCCAACAAAAGGGATTGTAAATATACAATCTGATTCACCGATAAACGAACTATATATTTCCGATTTATCAGGGAAAAGCATTGCAAATCTTGGCGGAAATCCCAATACTTTTTGGAAATATAATCTTAGTAATTATCCAACTGGAATTTATTTAATACGCTACTATGATAAAAATAAGGAGCGATGGTACAGTAAAAAGTTCATTTTGATTAAATAATCCAATTTGTAGTTGTATCTCTTTTAACAATTAGTTGTAATTTTACACCATGTTAGTTGAAGTACTAAAATCGAAAATTCATAGAGTAACTGTTACACAAGCAGACTTAAATTATATTGGAAGCATAACCATTGATGAAAATTTAATGGACGCTGCAAATATGATTGAGGGTGAAAAAGTCCAAATTGTAAATATCAATAATGGGGAACGTCTCGAAACTTATATAATTAAGGGGAAAAGAGGATCAGGAAGCATATGTTTAAATGGGCCTGCTGCAAGACGTGTTGCTGTAAATGATATTGTTATTATAATATCCTATGCTCAACTGGATTTTGAAAAAGCTAAACTGTTTAAGCCAACCATTATATTTCCAGAAACGTCTACTAATAAAATAAAGTAATTGACAACCTTTAATAAAATAAAGTCCAAAATTGTTTCTCTTAAAGAAGCAACCGAAGTTGTTGAAGCTTGGAAACAAAAAGGAATCAAAACAGTTTTTACAAATGGATGTTTTGATTTATTACACTTAGGTCATCTTGATTATTTATCAAAATCAAAAGACCTAGGTGATAAACTGATTCTGGGTTTAAACTCATCTGCTTCAGTAAGTCGTTTAAAAGGTCCTACGAGACCAATAAACAGCACTGAATCGCGGGCTATGATGCTAGCTGCATTAGAGTTTATTGACTTAGTTGTAGTTTTTGAAGAAGATACCCCATTAAATGTAATTGCCGGTTTAACACCTAATATCTTAGTGAAAGGCGGTGACTATACAATTAAAACAATTATTGGCGCATCTGAAGTTGAAGCAAAAGGAGGTTTAGTAAAAGTTATTCCTTTTCTTGACGGATATTCATCCACAACTATTGTAACTAAGATCCAAAGTTTGAGTAAAAATTAAAAGTTTGTATATTCACATTGTAATCTAAGCAACATGAAAAATTCATTTAAAATATTTCTTCCATTAATCGCACTAATTTTAATCTTTAATTCTTGCAAAAAGCAGAATCAAGAGTATTTACTTGGTGAATGGAATTTAATTTCTAAGCCTGTGCAAGAGCTTGAATATAAATGGTATTTTAATTCTTCCAAAGTTTACGTAATGGCAACTGATGGTAATGAAAATGAAGCTGCAACAGGAGAATTAGACACTTGTTCTTTTGGTGCATATATTCTTAAAAATGGAGTTTTAACTATGGCATTAAAAGAAGCTCCTTGTAGAGGATCTGTTTTTAATGGTGATTGGGATATCCAAGGATTAACTGAAGAATATATGACACTTCGTAGAGAAACTAGTTCTGGTACTCAATGGTATGAATTTACAAAGAAAGGTTCTGAAAACGAAGAAACAACTGAATAATTGGCTAAGAAAAAAAGCACCTTCGTTTGCCAAAGTTGTGGAAATCAATCTGCCAAGTGGTTAGGTAAGTGTCCTCAATGTAGCGCATGGAATTCTTTCGTTGAAGAAATAATATCTGATCCCAATTCAAAACCTGTTTCGGCTGGAGTTTCTCGAACTGCTAAAAAAGTAAAATCACTTAAAGATGTTGAACCTTTAACTCAAAAAAGATTAGTTTTTACAGATGTAGAATTAAATAGAGTTCTTGGAGGTGGTGCAATTCCGGGCTCTCTAATATTATTTGGAGGAGAACCAGGAATTGGGAAATCTACCTTAATGCTTCAAGTTGCATTACAAAATCCTCAATTTAAAGTTTTATACGTATCTGGGGAAGAAAGTGATGAACAAATTAAAACAAGAGCTGATAGGCTTCAGCCAGAAACGGCCGATAACATATTTATTCTCACAGAAACAGATACTACCATTATTAAAAATGCATCAGAAAATTTACAACCTGATATTTTAATAATAGATTCAATTCAAACATTACACTCAGATAAATTAGAATCAGCTCCAGGAACAGTCTCTCAAATAAGAGAATGTACTTATGAAATTTTAGCATTTGCAAAAAGCATGGGGCTTCCCACTTTTATCATTGGACACATCAATAAAGAAGGAAGTCTTGCAGGACCTAAAGTTTTAGAGCACATGGTTGACACTGTGCTTCAGTTTGAAGGTGATCGAAACCATTTTTACAGAATTGTTAGAAGTATTAAAAATAGATTCGGTTCAACAAATGAATTGGGTATTTATGAAATGTTAGAATCAGGGTTAAAACCTGTTGTTGATCCTTCAAAAATATTAATATCAGCACGTGAAGAAGATTTAAGTGGAATTGCTATTACAGCTAACCTAGAAGGTGTTCGACCATTAATGATAGAAACTCAAGCATTAGTTTCTAGAGCTGCTTATGGAACGCCCCAACGCTCAGCAACAGGTTTTGATTTACGAAGACTAAACATGCTTTTAGCCGTATTAGAGAAAAAATGTGGGTTTAAAGTAGGACTAGAAGATGTATTTCTGAACATTACTGGAGGTATTAAAATTGAAGACCCAGCTTCTGATTTGGCAATTTTAGCAGCTATTGTTTCAAGCAGAGAGGATCTTCCGATATCAAGTAAAGTATGTTTTGCAGGTGAAGTTGGATTATCTGGAGAAGTTAGACCCGTTCAAAAAATAGGTCAAAGAATCACTGAAGCCAAAAAACTAGGTTTTGAAAAAATATATGTTTCTGAATACAATGATTTTAGTGCTTTAAAAGACTTTAAAGGATTGGGTATTTATAAAGCAAAAAAAATAGAAGAAGTTTTCCGAGATCTATTCTCGTAAGTATTAATAGATGTTCGTACTTTTAGAGCATGGCAAGTATTGAAGTCTTAAATCCATATTCATCAAATAGTATTCAAACTGTAGAACTAAGTTCTAAAGAAGTCGCTTTCACTAAGTTAGAAGAAGCAAGTGCTTTGTATCAAAACCATGCAAAAGGTTTAAGCAAAGAAAAAAGAATCTCTATCCTTGAAAAATTCTACGAAAAATTCTACGAAGCCAAAGAGCGTTTAATTCAATTAGCAGTTCTTGAAGGAGCAAAACCAATTAATGATACTGAAGTGGAATTTAATCGTGCTCTTGAGGGCATCAAACTTGGTGTTCAAGCAGTTCGCTCAATCATTGGACAACAAATACCCATGAACCTTAATGCTGCGAGTACAAATAAACTAGCGTATACAATTAAGTCACCCATTGGGGTTGTGCTTTCAATCAGCGCTTTTAATCACCCAATTAATTTAGCCATCCACCAAATAGTTCCTGCAATAGCAGCAGGATGTCCAGTAATCTATAAACCTGCGTTAACAACTCCTTTGGTAAGTGAAAAAATGATTGAACTTCTTTATAATTCTGGACTACCTAAAGAATGGTGTACTTATTTAGTTTGCGATAATGAAACTACCGCTGAATTAGCACAAAGCCCGTTATTAGGATATATATCCTTTATTGGTTCTTCAAAAATTGGCTGGAGCATCAAAGCTAAAATAGCACCAGGAGTGAAAATTTCACTTGAACATGGAGGGAATGCTCCTGTTATCGTGAGAGCTGATGCTAATTTAAAATTAGCTATCCCGCAAATTGCCAAAGCTGGATTTTATCATGCAGGACAGGTTTGTGTGTCAGCACAAAGGATATATGTTCATGATTCCATTTGTGATTCTTTTGTAGCACAAATTAACCGTTTAGCACAAACTCAAAAATTAGGAAATCCATTATCTGCGGAGACCGAGATTGGCCCGATAATTTCAGACATATCGCTTAATCGTGTTGATAAATGGGTTCAAGATGCAATTGATGAAGGAGCCACTTTAATTGCTGGTGGAAATATACTACAAAACAATTGCTATGAACCTACTATCCTGCTAAACCCGTTAGAAAAAAGTAAAGTTACCGAAGAAGAAATTTTTGGACCAGTTATCTGTATTTATAGTTTCAGTTCTGATGAAGAAGCAATAACAAGAGCTAATAATTCACGCTATTGTTTTCAATCAGCTGTATTTACCGAAAGTTTAAATAAAGCCTTAAGATATACTCAGGATTTAAACGGATCTGCTGTTTTAATTAATTCTCACCCTGCGTTTAGAGTAGATTGGATGCCCTTTGGCGGTCAAGGATTAAGCGGTGATGGGCTAGGTGGTATTTCGTACTCTACGGAAGAAATGCTGAAACAAAAACTTATAATTATCGCTGAAAACTAATATATGATAAGAGCTTCGCTGTCATCATAACTAAATTTCAAACCTTTGTGATGACCGAACATTTTACCGTTCATTTTCAACCTTTCAATGGGCAATTTAGACTTTATCGTGAAAACCATATTGTACGTTCTGTTTTTTTGAATATGCATCCAAATTAACTTAACTTTTCTGCCATCAAGTTTAAAGTTGATTGCCTCGTCTTTCGTGATTTCTTCAACGAAGTCAGCTGACAAGGGTAATTTAGCTTCGTATTTTGCTATACCATTTATCAAATTTCCATTTGTAACTTGAATCGAAACCTTATACAAATGCTCACTTATTTCAGTAATTGATTTCTTAACTTTTAAGCTGTTATTATCGGAACTAGATATGAATGAAAACCCTCCGATTAGTAGTAACAAAAACACTCCTTTTTTTAACACCTTATCCATCTCTCAATAAATTTGAATTGCTAAGATAAAAACAATTAGTATTCCAAAATGCGAATTTTCAAGGATTTAAAGTTGTTCTTTCTTTTTTTTTGAGGTTTAAATCATATTCATCACAATAATTTAATCTGTTTAAATTATTTTAGCGCTATGACTTTAATTAAGATTGGAACCAGAGGTAGTGATTTGGCTTTATGGCAAGCTAATTTTGTAAAAAGTGAATTACAAAAATTGGGCTGTAAAGTTGAAATTAACATCATAAAAACTCAAGGAGATAAAATCCAAAACTTAAGTTTCGATAAATTAGAAGGAAAAGGGTTTTTCACTAAAGAAATAGAAGATGCTTTATTAAGCGAAACTGTAGATTTAGCTGTTCATTCACACAAAGATTTAGAAACAAATCAACCTGAGGGTCTTGAAGTCGTTGCGGTTTCTGATAGAGCAAACCCTGCAGATATTCTTTTAATTCAAAAAGATGCTTATGATGCCTCTAAAAATCTAGGACTAAAAGAAGGTGCTATAGTTGGTACATCATCGGCAAGACGAAAAGCCCTTTTAACCGCTTTCCGTCCAGACGCAAAAATTAAGGATTTAAGAGGAAATGTTCCGACACGAATTGATAAATTGCGCCAAAGAAACTATGATGCAATCATTTTAGCTAACGCTGGGGTTACGAGATTAGAAATTGACTTATCTGATTTTCATGTTGAAGTATTAAAACCACAAGAGTTTGTTCCTGCTCCTGCTCAAGGTGTACTCGGTTTACAAATCCGTTTAAACGATGAAAAAACGAGAGCTGTTGTTTCAAGAATGAACAACCCTAATGTTAAATCATTAATAAATATCGAAAGAGGGGTTTTAAATAAACTAGATGGTGGTTGTCAGTTACCCCTAGGAGTTTATGCCGAAAAAATCAATGGTAAATATGAAGTGTGGACTGCTTTAGGACAGGAAGATGGTTCGCTAAAACGCCTTCAATCAACGTTTGAAAAAGAAGAAGGTGCCGCTGATGCAATCATTGCCGAATTAAAAAAAAAGTAGACGATAAAACTGTTTTTATTTCAAAGAATTTAGATAAAAACAGTTTATTTAAGTATCCCTTTATCCATGCTGCATGGAATGTGATCGCAAACTCATTAATTTCATTCAAAGCTATAGATGTAATTAAGGTGCCCCAAGCTGATTGGATCTTTTTCACGAGTAAAAACTCTGTTAGATTCTTCTTTAAACAAGGCCTGAAAATTGAGAATTGCAAGGTTGCGTGTGTTGGGCGTGGCACCTACAAAGAACTTGCTATGCATACCAATAAAATTAATTTTGTTGGAGATTCAATTAATATTAAAGATATTGGATTAAAGTTTGTAAAAGAAGTGAATAAAGGAACCTGTGTTTTTCCTGTTTCGAATATCTCCAAAAGAACCATCCAACAATTTTTCATAGACCAATCAAAAGTCACGGATTTAATTGTTTATGAAACAAAGGAGAAAAGTGAATTCTATAACCCAAATGCAGATATTCTAATATTTACGAGTCCATCAAATGCTAGAGCTTATTTTAAAAAATATCAGTTAGAAAAACATCAAAATGTCATTTCTATGGGGCCTTCTACAGGTAAACAACTTGAAGCGCTAGGAATAAAAAATTATAAAACACCAAAGTCAACCGGTGAATTAGGTCTGATCGACTTGATTTAAAATGAAAGCATACATTTGATAAAATTATTAAACCCAGGTGCTTTTAAAATCAGAAAATATAACTTTTCTTCGGGGTCAAATACACCATAATTTATAAAGAGAAATCACATCATTTTTTTTCGAAAATTTAGTGCAAAAGAATCGTTTTTTAACGAATTCGATTAGCTAAATACTCGGTAAACGCAATATTCAATCAATTAGGTAGAACTCTTTTCACCCCAAACTTTAGTTCCCTCTGTGCAATTTTTACAAATTTCAATTTCAGATCTTGACTTTAAAATCGATTGTCTGAAACCTTGATATTTTTGACCTTTCCAAATAGATTTAAAATCAGATTCGGCTAATTGTCCTAGTTGATGAGTAGCGTCTTTATCAAAACAACAAGGTACAATTCCACCATCCCAAGTAATAACACAACCTTGCCACATTCTCCAACAAGAATTAATCATCTTGTTTTTTACGCCCCAGGTTCCATCTTTCTTTTGATAATATCGTGAATATTTATCAATAGATGGAATTAGTTCATTTCCATTTTCATAATCGTAAACCTGAGCTGTTTTTAAACGAACCTCATCTACTCCAATCTCCTTCCCTAGTTTTAAAACGTCTTCTATTTGATGTTCATTGTGACTAACTACTAAAAATTGGAAAATAACAAAAGGCTTAGATGTGTTATTTTCTTTTTTTGCTTTAATTACATTTCTAGCCCCTTCCAAAGCCTTCTCTAACTTACCTCCTACTCGGTAAGACTCATAAGTTTCCTGGGTAGTTCCATCAATGGAAATAATTAATCGATCTAATCCTGAATCAATTGTTTTTTGCGCGATCTCTTTATTTAAGTAATGTCCATTTGTAGAGGTTGCTGAATAAATTTTATTTTTATGTGCAAACTTCACCATATCCAAAAATGCAGGATTTAAATAGGGCTCACCTTGAAAATAAAAAGTCAGGTAATGTAGCTCATTTTTCAACTGTACAATCGTCTTCTCAAAAAACTTATTTTCCAACATCCCCCTTGGTCTAGTAAAAGCACGTAACCCACTTGGACACTCAGGGCATCTTAAGTTACATGAAGTTGTAGGTTCAAATGAAATACTCGCAGGAAAACCCCATTGAACGGGCTTTTTTAAAAGCTTAGACAAATAATAACTAGCCAGTAACTTCCAAGAGTTTATCACCTTAGAAAAGGTAAGCTTTGATGCTAAATTTATTTGGTCTTTAAATCTTGCTTTCAATGGATGAATTTTGTTCAAATCTACATTAAACTAAGGAGAATCAAACAAGAACGTTATTAATAATAAGCTATTCCGTTAAACCTTCGTACAATCGGTGCGTACAATAAATTGGAATAGTCTTTGGTTACCTTAGATTAAATTAAGTAATATGAGAATAAGGTCTTTATTAATATTCGGAATAATAATTACAGGTTCATTCGCTTTCACACCTAATAACGATAGCCGTCAAAAGGGACAAGATACACTTAGAACAGTTAAACAAAATTCATTTAAAAAGGGTGAATTGCTAGAATACGATGCCTCTTATGGTTTTTTTGATGCTGCAAAAGTAACGTTAGAAGTTGCTAATAAATCAGAAATAATAAATGGCCGAAAAACCATGCATATAATTGGGAAAGGTAAATCGTTAGGTACTTTCAGGTGGTTCTTTAAGGTAGAGGATCGATATGAGACGTTTATCGATGAAAAAGCTATACTTCCTTGGAAATTCATCAGACACGTGCGAGAAGGTGGTTATAAATTAGACAGAGGGATTGAATTCGATCATTACAACAACAAAGCTACAGTTGCTCAAAAAGACACAAATTCATACAAAGTTAAACCCAATACTCAAGATTTACTTTCTGCTTTTTATTACAGTAGGACTTTAGATTTACAAAATGCAACTCTTGGACAAGAGTTCATTATTAATACTTTTTTCGACCGTGAAATGTATCCCTTAAAAATCAAGTTTATTGGAAGAGAAAAAATTAAGGTAAAGTTAGGAGAGTTTAATTGTTTGAAATTCCGACCTATGTTAGAGAAAGGAAGAGTTTTCAAAAATGAAGAAGATATGACTTTGTGGATTAGTGATGATGCAAACAAGGTTCCCGTAAGATTAAAAACCAATTTAATGATTGGTTCAATTAAGCTTGATTTGACAGGGTATAAAAACCTATTAGTACCCTTAAACGAAATAAAAGACTAGATTTTTTAATCTACTTTATTTGATATAATTTCTTTTGAAGAAATCAACATAACCAACAACATCCTTATGCTTAAAAAATTTAGTGTAATTGGTTTTAGATATTGTAAAAAACAAATCTCCGGTTTCCTTCTTCCCTTTTAAAAACTCATCTCTTACAGTAAGGTAATACTTAGAATATTCTTCTTCAGTTTTAAATGGCTTTACGACCAAAATGCTCTCGTCTTCGTTCCACGCTAAAACCTTTACCTTTAAAGCTTTATTTTTAAAGAAGTTAGTATTGAAATCAGACAATCCATTTAACAACTCTGACTCTTTATTTATTTTGTTATTAAATATTAAAACAAAATAATGTGGTTCTGATTTTGAAGCCTTGAATTGCTTTTCTTTCGATAAGGAATCCATCTTAGATTTAACTTTCTTTTGATGCTCCCTGCGTAATCCACCTAAAATTAAGTCTATTTCCGCGGCAACTTCAGTCCCCATGTTTTTTTGGTAGGCCTTTTTTAAGTTCGCCTCTAAACTATCTTTTCCAAAAACATTACCTAGAGCAAACGCTTCCAACAAATCAAAACGGCCAGCTAGCTCTCCACCGGTTAAGTTAGGTTTATACAATCTAACCTCATTAATTACCGTTTCATATTTTTCGGATTTATACAGCGTAAATAATTGGCCATATTTCACTTCATTAGCTTGATCATTTTTTTCTTGCTCAGCTAACATTCCGGGGTTTAATAAAAGCTTTGCATATTCAGATCCGGCATGATCTGAAAGAATTTTATTCTTAACTATTCCCTGCCTATCATAAAGTTTCAATTTGTCGTAATTACGATATAATTGATATAAAGAAATCGCCTCTTTTAAGTTTTTAGGATAACGATTTATAAGCTTATTAAAATAAAAATTTGACTGCTCTAAATCGGAGAAATTATCACGATACAAGATTCCCAATTGATAATAAGATTTTTGAATTTTATCATTTGCTATTGCTTTCTGATCAACGCCCAAAGGAAGATCTTTTAAATAAAAATCAACCGTTTGGTTTTCTGGTATATTCTCGTATACTGTCACTTCTTCCGCTGAAGCTTCAAAGGTTAATGATGTTTTATCACTCCTTCTCCAGTTATCCTCTAACTTACGGTCACCCCATAAACCTTTAAAATCAGCTAAACCGGCAATTAATAATAACGGATTATCAAAAATCCAATTCGATCCATTACTTCCTTGAATTGCAATATTGGCAAGAGCTTCTTCTTTTTGAGTTTCAAGCAAACCAGCTTTTTCATCAGCATCAACTTTTGCCGATTCTATTTTGGCGTTAATAAAATCAACTCTTTCCTCGTTACTCATATTAGCAACCTTTAATAAACTATCCTGATTTTTAACAATTTTAATATGTTTAACAAGCTCTTCTAAGCTTAAGTTCTTCTCGTATATTTCGGTATAACTAGAATGTGTTCTTGGCAAGGCGATTAAGCAAGAATCATAATAATTAGAAGCCAATAAATAATCTGGTTGTTCAAAATAGTAATCACCTAAGGCTAAATACGCTTTTCCTTTTTGTTTCTGATTCTTCAAGCTAGATGCAGCTGACTTTTTATAGTTAGATATCGTATTAACTTCGTCCCCTTTTCTCTCATATACTTTTGCCAAGGCGTAATAAATTTGATCCTTGTACTCTTTATTCTTTTCGTCCTTTAGCATTTTTTCCAAAAGAGAAATCACTTCATTCCCATTTCCATCATGAGTTATTGCAAGATTAATTTTTGCATTAAACTGGAGGTCATAATTTGTTGCTTTCTTACCAATTAGTTCGTATAACTCAGATGCTTTTTTAAGATCCCCTTTCTGCTGGTACATCTGGGCCAAAATAAATTGAATTCTTCTCTTCAATTTTCTTTTCTTAATTAAGGAAGCCGCTTGCTCCAAAGCTATAATAGCTTTTTCAGCTTGACCACTTCTTTTAAAAGCTATTGCTTCATATAAAACTAACTCATCTTTAAATTTCTTAGGAAACTCTTTATCCTCTTTAATCGCTTTTATTAAAGTTTCAGCATCAACATAATTCTCTTGATAGATAAATGTTAAAGCTAACCACAAAGAGGCTTTATATCGCTCAATACCTTCTTTGTACGTTTTTTTGATATATAGAAAGGTTTCTGAAGCAGAAATTAAATCAAATTTTAAAAAACGTGCTTTACCAACTAATAAATAAGAATCGTCGATCATTGAATTCACTTCAACCTCTTCACCCTTAATCTTAAACTTCATAGAATGGTTATCAACCATTTTAGCAGCTTTTATAATTGCTCTGTTAAGATTTGGGTATTCAGATTTATTAACAATTTCATCTCCAAATTGAAATACATCCAAGATTTCATCAAAGTCATCCTCGTGATTATCCGCAATATTATTCTTAGCCAATTTATAGGCCTCATTACCATTAAAAAACCCGTTATACTTAACAGTTAAATAATGATAATTCCTGTTTAAAAAAGCATTCTTATCTGTGGTGCAACCCCAAACAATCAGCCCTATTAATATAAGATATGTAAGTTTTTTAATCAAAATATTTACTAAGATAGCCAACCCCTGTTAAAGGGAGAAATTAAACACGAAAAGTTAAACGCATAAATTATATAAATAGTGTTAAGCTTCCATTTATTATAATAAGCTACTTCTTCAATAGTCTATTATAATCCTATAAAATTGAATCTTGTGTATTATAAATACGAAATCGGCCAAAACTTATAATTTTGTTTCTCAGTCTGAATTACTTTCAACTTAAAGTCTTTATTGCTGCTCGATAAGACAATTTTTTTTCTTATCGTAAAGTAAATCATCTCTAATCTCTACAATTTTTTCAAAAGAGGAGTGAACCGTTACGATATGTAATTAGTCTTTATTTAAATCATCTAGTGTTAATTTGTTTGTATTGTCTACTTGTTGAGCAAGCAAAATAATTAAGTAATAAAGATAGTTCACACTCTTTAAACAAGAAAATTAGATGCAAAAAAAGGGAAGCTAAAAAGCTTCCCTAATATTATTTGAAATAGAAAATATTACTTATTTCTTTTTCTTTCACCTTCGTTTAAGAATATTTTCCTAATTCGAATTTGAACTGGAGTTACTTCAACATACTCATCACTTTGAATATATTCTAAGTACTCTTCAAGAGTTCTTTTAATTGCTGGTACAATTTTAACAGCATCATCAGTACCTGACGAACGAACATTAGACTGCTTTTTCGCTTTTGTAACGTTAACTGTTAAATCACCTTCACGGCTATTTTCCCCAATTACTTGACCTTCATAAATTGCTTCATTTGGATCGATAAAGAATTTACCTCTTTCTTGTAATTTATTAATAGAGAAAGGAACTGAAGCTCCAAGTTCCATACTAATTAACGAACCATTTTGACGTTGAGGAATATCTCCTTTCCATGGTTCGTATCTTACAAAACGGTGCGCCATAATAGCTTCTCCAGATGTAGCGGTAAGCATAGAACCTCTCATTCCGATTAATCCTCTTGAAGGAACATCAAATTCGATTTTAACTCTAGTACCTATTGGAGTCATTGATTTCAATTCTCCTTTATTCTTAGTAATCATTTCGATAACCTTACCTGAAGTTTCGTCTGGAACGTCAACAGTTAATTCTTCGATTGGCTCACATTTTTTACCATCAATAGTTTTCACTAAAACTTGTGGCTGACCAACTTGAAGTTCGAAACCTTCACGTCTCATTTCTTCAATTAATACAGCTAAATGCATAATCCCTCTACCAGAAACCATCCACTTATCTCCAGCATCAGTATCAGCAACTTTCATCGCTAAGTTTTTCTCTAATTCCTTCGCTAAACGATCCTTGATATGACGAGAAGTAACAAACTTACCTTCTTTACCAAAAAATGGAGAGTTGTTAATTGTAAACAACATACTCATTGTTGGCTCATCAATTGTGATTGCAGGTAACGCTTCTGGCTCTTCGCTATCTGCGATTGTATCTCCGATTTCAAACCCTTCAATTCCTGTGATTGCACAAATATCTCCAGCTTCAACTTCTTCAACAGGTCTTTTCCCTAATCCTTCGAAAACCATTAGTTCTTTAATCTTCGCTTTCGCGATTGAGCCATCTCTTTTTACCAAAGAAATATTCTGGTTAACTTTTAAAGTTCCTCTAACTAATCTTCCAATTGCAATTCTACCTACGAAAGCAGAATAATCTAAAGATGTAATTTGAAGTTGAGTGTTTCCTTCTGGGATTTCCAAAGCAGGAATATGTTTGATTACCTCTTCAAAGATAAGTTCAACGTTATCAGTTGGTTTTTGCCAATCAGAACTTAACCAACCGTTCTTTGCAGAACCGTATACAACCGGGAAGTCTAATTGATCTTCAGTTCCACCAAGGTCGAACATTAAATCGAATACCTTTTCGTAAACGAATTCAGGATCACAGTTTTCTTTATCTACTTTATTTACGCAAACCATTGGCTTTAGTCCCAATTCGATTGCTTTTTGTAGTACAAAACGCGTTTGAGGCATAGGCCCTTCAATTGCATCTACTAACAAGCAAACACCATCACACATCTTTAATACACGCTCAACTTCTCCACCAAAGTCACTGTGACCTGGAGTATCAATGATGTTGATCTTGTAGTCTTTATATTGCACGGATGCATTTTTTGATCGAATAGTAATTCCACGTTCTTTTTCAAGATCATTACTATCCATTATCAATTCTCCGACTTCTTGGTGTTCTCCAAATACTGCACAAGCGTGAAGCATTTTATCTACTAATGTAGTCTTACCGTGGTCAACGTGCGCAATAATCGCGATGTTTTTAACCTTCATAAAAAACGATTTTTTAAATCAAGGTGCAAAGATAAGATTTAAAACTAAGTGACGCGTGAAATTATTTCGGTCTTGTGAATTAATTGGAATTATTATTAATTACTCCTCAATTATATGCCGATTTCTATTGAAGTTCATGTAAAAAATACCCAATGATAATCCAATTGTTAAATAGCTCATCCAACCGTAAACTTCTGCATCATTAAAAACACCTTCTCCAGTTATGTTATTTAGTGATTCCTTAGAAGCTGTTGTGATAACAAAGTAATTAAACAATACTAAAGAGTTATTTATTAAATGTACAATCATAGGGAAAGCTATATTCCTTCCCCAATAGTAGAGATAACCTAAAACAACTCCAAGTACAAAATAATAAAGGAAGTTTGTTAAATTAAAATGAACTGCTGCAAATAACAAGGCTTGAATCGCAATTGCATTATGAATATTAGTGCGTTCACTAAACAAACGCATCAACAACCCTCTAAAAAGTAATTCCTCTCCTATTGCAGGAATTAAACATATTCCTATAAACGTGATCAAATACCCTCTCCCATCATTAGGCATGATGTAAATCATTTCTCCTATTGACTTAATAGTATCCGAGAGTAAATCTGAGTTAAATAACCAGTTTTGAAGAAGGTCTAATTTTAAATACTCATTTAATTGAAGAGCATCCGATCCTAATTTTGGAATATGATAGGCTAATAAAACTGATGCAATAAATAGAGCAGGAGTTTTGTTGTGCACTAAAACCTCTTTAAAACCTTCTTTAAAAAAGGCATGAATTAAAACGAGACCTAAGCCCAGATAAGAAACTAAGTTAACCGTGATAAGTAAATAAAACGCCTTATTTAATTCACCTGGAGGAGTTTCTTTTATTATTGACTGAATACCTTTTAGCTCAGCAATGACCTCAACATCATTGTTAATTATCACTTTTCCTGCCAACGCACTGCTTTTTATTTTTACTTCAGGATTCATTAATTCATCCAAGTTAATTCCCGTTACAAGCATCAATAATAACGAGACAATTACATTTACAAGTAACATACTTATAACCGTAGAAATAATCTTTTTTGGGGTTGACCAATTTCTGAATGTATCTAAAGACATATAGATTTATCTTTCTGTTTATCTTTGTAAGATAATTATGAGTGTAAAGATAGGAAATATAGATCTTGGAGAGTTCCCTCTTTTACTTGCTCCGATGGAAGATGTTAGTGATCCTCCGTTTAGAGCTTTATGTAAAAAGCATGGTGCCGACATGATGTACTCGGAATTTATTTCGAGTGAAGGATTAATAAGAGACGCTAAGAAGAGTCTGCAAAAATTAGATATTTACGATTATGAACGTCCGATTGGAATCCAAATTTTTGGAGGAAATATGGAAAGTATGATCGAAGCAACTAAAATTGTTGAAGCAGCTAATCCTGATGTTATAGACATAAATTATGGCTGTCCTGTAAAAAAGGTTGTCTGTAAAGGAGCTGGTTCAGGAATTCTACAAGATATTCCAAGAATGGTCGCGCTAACGAAAGCTGTGGTTGACGCTACTAATAAACCGGTTACTGTGAAAACTAGATTAGGCTGGGATGACGACACACAGTTTGTTGTTGACGTTGCTGAACAACTACAAGACGTAGGTATTCAGGGCATATCTATTCATGGGCGTACCCGAAAACAAATGTACAAAGGTGAAGCCAACTGGGATTTAATTCGAGAAACTAAACAAAATCCACGATTAACTATTCCTGTTTTTGGCAATGGTGATATTGATTCTGGAGCGAAAGCTAAGAAATACCGTGACGAGTATGGAGTAGACGGAATCATGATTGGTAGAGCTGCAATTGGATACCCTTGGATCTTTAATGAAGTAAAACACTATTTTAAAACTGGCGAAGTACTCGCTGAGCCAACGATTGCTGAACGAGTTGAAGCTGCAAAATTTCACTTATTCGAATCGGTAAGATGGAAAGGTGACATTTTAGGAATTATCGAAATGCGCCGTCACTATACAAATTACTTTAGAGGTTTGCCGGATATTAAAAGCTACAGAATGCAACTGGTAACTTGTCCTACAGAAACTGAAGTCATTCAAATATTAGATGAAATATTAAAAGCGTACACATAAAAAAATCCCGATCACTTGATCGGGATTTTTTTATGTACTTATTTAAAATGTTGTTGCTTACTAATATAAGGAAGGGAATTTCTCTGGATCAACTTCATGCATAATCTCGTAAGCAACATCAAAAATTGTTTCTGGGTTAGGCTTAGTAAAGTAGTTTCCATCCGAACCATAAGCCGATCGATGATCTTGTGCAGATAATGTTCTTGGCTCTGAATCTAAGTGGAAATAACCACCTTGACCCTCTAATACTTGCTGAAGCATAAAACCAGTAGCTCCGCCAGTAACATCTTCATCCAGAACAATTAATCGATTCGTTTTTTCCAAACTCTTCAAAATTTTACTTGTTGTATCGAATGGCAATAAGGTTTGAACGTCAATTAACTCAGCTGATATCCCTACTTCTCTTAAAGACCTTACCGATTCTTGTGCAATTCCAACACATGATCCGTAAGTAATAATCGTTACATCTGTTCCTTCCTCAATAACATCTGGTATTCCTAATGGAACTCTAAACTCAGCAAGGTTGGTTGGCAACTCTTCTTTTTTACGGTACATTAATAACGGCTCAATCACCAAACCTGGATCATGCGCTTGTAATAATGTATTATACATTCCTGCTGCTTGCGTCATATTTCTAGGGACACAAACTACAAATCCTCTTAACGAATTAATAATCATTCCAAGTGGAGAACCCGAGTGCCATATACCCTCAAAACGATGTCCACGTGTACGAATAATCATTGGAGCTTTTTGCCCTCCTTTAGTTCTCCAATGCAATGATGCTACATCATCCGTAAGCGTCATTAAAGCGTAAACCAAATAATCTAAATATTGAATCTCCGCAATTGGTCTTAATCCTCGGATTGCCATCCCAGAACCTTTCCCCATAATTACGGCTTCTCTAATTCCTGTATCAAAAACTCTTAACTCACCATACTTATCTTGTAACCCTTCACAACCTTGGTTCACTCCACCTATTTTCCCTGTGTCTTCTCCAAAAATGGCAACTTTAGGATTACTGGCTAGAATTGCATCAAAGTTTTCACGCAAAACAATTCTTCCATCAACTGGATTTGGTTCCTCTGCATAAATAGGTTTTACTTCTTTAACACTTACGGATGCAAAATCCCCATGCGCATAAAGTAAAGAGTTATAACGATCGTGATTGGATATTTTTTGTTCATTTAACCAATCGGCCAACCGCTGTTTTTCTTCTGGAATGTCTTCAAATCGAACCAACCGTAACACTTTCTTAGCAGCGCTAACCATATAATTACGGTAAATATCCATTTGACCCGTTAGCTCATCACGATACTTTTTAATAAATGTTCTACTGCGACTTTTCGAAGCAATAGCATCAATCATACTTAAAACCTCAGCTAACTCCAATTTTAAAGGCGTAATGTAGTTTTTCCAAGCTGCATTTCTACCTTCCTTAACGGACTTTTTGCAATTCTTATAAACTTCATCAAGCTCTTCTTCCGTTGCCCAATTGTTCTCTAAAATCCATTTTTTAAATTGACGCGTACAATCGTATTCTTTCTCCCAAGTTAATCTATCTTTCGATTTATATCGTTCGTGAGAACCTGAAGTTGAGTGACCTTGCGGTTGTGTTAATTCAATTACGTGAACTAAAACAGGCGTATGTGTTTCTCTTGCTAGTTTTGCTGCTTTATCATAAGCGGCACACAATTCAGGATAATTCCATCCTCTTACTTTTATGATTTCAATTCCATTGGAATCTCCTTCTTTTGCAAATCCTTTTAATGCCTCTGAAATGCTTCCTTTCGTAGTCTGTTTTTCAACAGGTACTGAAATTGCATGGCCGTCATCCCAAACACTCATTACAACAGGGATTTGTAAAACACCCATTGCATTTATTGCTTCTAAAAATATCCCTTCAGAAGTTGATCCATCTCCAATTGTTCCAAAAACAACCTCGTTTCCTTTGTTGGATAATGTATCGTATTGGTGTAATTCTTTATTTTCTCTAAACAACTTAGACGCCAATCCCAATCCCATTATTCTTGGAATTTGTCCTGCTGTTGGAGATAAATCAGTTGTTGTAATTTTCATCTTCGTCATGTCCTTCCAAGTCCCATCATCATTGATAAATCTTGTTCCGTAGTGACAATTCATTTGACGACCTCCTGAATGAGGTTCATTCTCGACGTTAGTATCAGAAAATAATTGAGCGTAATATTCTTGCAGTGACACTTCACCTAAAGCTAACATGATTGTTTGATCTCGGTAATAACCACTTCGGTAATCACCATCCATAAACTGTTTAGCTAAACATAATTGGGCAAGCTCTTTTCCATCTCCAAAAATTCCAAACTTAGCTTTTCCAGTGAGGACTTCTCGACGTCCAAGCACAGAAGCTTCTCGGCTTTCCATCATAATTCTGTAATCATTCAGAACCATGTCTTTAACCTCAGACTTCCCTACTTTTTCATTTAAAGATGACGCATCAATTTCATTACTCATAATTCACGATTTTGCTTACTCAGTCGAATACTTACTAATTTACGAAAAATTGATGTGCTTTTAAACCTAGGATAAGTTAACCCCAATGATTTTTAAACCCTACGTGTTAATTCCGTTCACTTATAAAGATCATAACTAAATAAATATTAGATGATTATGGATTATTTCGCTGAAATAGCAGTAACTAACTGAGTGACTAAATTCACCCATTTTTGGTAAAACTCTTCATTTTCAGACCAAAGGTCTTTTAATTCACTTTTATCTGATAATGAGAAGTTTAAAACATCAATTGCAACTACTTTCAAATCTTCTCCCAACTCGATTCCTTCATTGGCTTTTATCCATTCTTCCAAAATCGGATGCTTTACTTCTACTTTACCTCTTGAAACAATTGAAGCAATTATAAGTCCAAAAACAATCGATCCACAAGCATCATCAACCTCCACTTGATCGTATTCTTCTATTCCTTCAGCAATATCAACTAGCAATTGAAATGCATCTTCGCTATGGATAATTTCATCAATCCAATCCAATGCCGAATCGTTTTCGAAATATCCCACTCCCCAAGCTCCCATAATTTTTATTTTATCTTTTCTAAATCCTCTGGTGTGTCAATACCAATACTTTCGTGTTCCGTTTCGGATATGAATACTTGATATCCGTTTTCCAACCAACGCAATTGTTCTAAGTTTTCGCTTTTCTCCAAGTCCGAAGCGGGTAATTTCACCAACTCTTTTAATACCGATACTTTGTATCCATATAATCCTAAATGCTTGTAAAACTTCTGGTTATTTAACCAATCTAATTTCTCAGCATCTCTAACAAATGGAATTGGATTTCGTGAAAAATATAAAGCGCGTTTATCAATTCCGGCAACCACTTTCACAACATTTTTATTGTGAACATCTTCAATATTATTCAACTCCTTTTTTAAAGTTCCTATTTCAGCAGGTGTTGTTTTAAAAAGTTGAACTAAATCTTCTAGTTGCGATTTATGAATAAAAGGTTCATCACCTTGGATGTTAATTACAACATCGTACGTATCCGGTAAACTATTAACAACTTCGCCGCATCTATCCGTTCCGCTTTGATGATCAGGATTTGTCATTGCGACTTCTCCTCCGAAAGCTAAAACAGTATTTTTAATACGATCATCATCAGTAGCTACAATAACCTTTTCGAACAATCCTGAATGCACAGCTTTTTCAAAAACGTGTTGAATCATTGGTTTCCCTTGAATATCCACTAAAGGTTTTCCTGGGAATCTCGTTGAAGCATATCGAGCTGGTATTATTGCAATTACTTTCATTCCTAAATCTTATTTAACTTAAATAAATACTTTCTTAACTACAACTTACACAAACGTTCAGCGCCTCTTTCCAACTCATCGTTATCCTTTGCGAAACAAAACCGAAGCAGCTTGTCTTGCCGTTTATTTTCATAAAAAACCGATATTGGAATCGATGCTACTTTGTTTTTAATTGTCAACCTACGAGCAAAATCTACATCATTCTCATCTGTAATCGCAGAATAATTAAGCAACTGAAAATAAGTACCCGAGCATTCCTGTGGTACAAATTTACTCTCTTCTAAACACTTCAAGAAAAAGTCTCTTTTTTCTTGAAAAAATCCAGACAACTCCAAATACTTATTAGATTTCAACGTATACTCTTCAATCGCATATTGAAAAGGAGTTGGCACAGCGTAAATTTGATATTGATGCGCACTAACAATCTCTTTCATAATCCATTCAGGCGCGCAAACATAACCCATTCGCCAACCTGTTGTATGATAGGTTTTCCCTAAAGAATATACTACAATCGAACGATTAATTAATTCAGTATACCTACAAATACTTTCATGCCGTTTTTCTTCAAAAACTATGTGTTCATACACTTCATCTGAAAGTATAATAATATTTGAATCGATTACTATTTTTTTTAATTCATCAACATCATGAACGCTAAACACCTTACCACTAGGATTATGAGGAGTATTTATAATTATCATTCGCGTTTTACGCGTCACTTTCGATCTGATATCTTCCCAATCAAAGTCAAATGTCATCGGTTTTAATGGACTTCGAACAACTACACCTTTATTAAAGAGAATAACAGGCTCGTAGCAATCAAAAGCGGGGTCAATTATAATTACTTCATCCCCTTCGTTTATCACTGCACTTACAGCGGTGAAAATAGCTTGAGTAGCGCCTGATGTGATGCAGATTTCGGTTACTGGATTGTAACGATGCCCATACAGCGATGCTATTTTATCTGATAGTTTTTCCCGCAACCCCAATACGCCCATCATTGGAGCATATTGATTTTCCCCTTGATTCATGTATTTTGAAACAAGGTTTATCAACTCTGGATCAGTGTCAAAACCTGGGAAACCTTGTGCCAAATTAATAGCATTATGCTCATTAGCTAGAGCGGTCATTACAGGGAAAATTGATTTTTCCAGATTTGGTAATTTAGCTTGAAGTGAAAAATTCATCCATTAAAGTTAAGCTTTAACCCTAAAGTTCCCAATTCATATTAAATTCTCTTTTGGCTTTGTTATTGGTTTTAATAAGTCACCTTATTCTATTTTTCAAAAGGCGCTCCAATAACAATTGTTAAGTGGGGGCCTTTTCTTTTTAAGATCCTATAAAAGATGATTTTAAGAAGTTAGGATTACCCTCAAAAAATAGATTTTATTTGAAAAGAAGGTTAACTTTACGGCATGAATAAAAACACATTTTCGTTTTTACAAAAATTAAGTTTCATACTAACAATCATTGTACTATCACAAGGTTGTGGCCAAAGAGGCACTCCTACTGGGGGCGATAAAGATCAAACTGCCCCAGAAGTTCAAGTGAGTACTCCTGTTAATAATGCTACAAATTTTAAGGGTAAAGAAATCGTTTTCAAATTTGACGAGTATGTAAAAGCTTCTGGCTTTTACAATGAACTTTTAATTTCGCCTCCATTAAACTCCAAGCCTACGCATAAATTAGTAGGGAAAAAACTTATTTTAAAACTAGATTCTGCCCTCGTTCCAAATACAACTTACTCTGTTTTTTTAGGGAAAGGGATTAAAGATCTTAATGAAGGAAATCCGTTAGAGGACAATTTATTGGTTTTTAGTACTGGTGATGTTATTGACAGCTTAAGTTTAAGCGGAGAGATTTATAATGCTGAATCGATGGAAACGTTAAACGAAGGAATGGTTCATTTATATAAATCAAACGACGATTCTGTTCAGTCTAAAAAAATCCCAGCTTATTTTGCGAAGGTAGAAAACGGTCATTTTCATTTTCACAATCTAACTGAAGGTTCTTATAAAATATTTGCATTAGTAGACAACAACACTAACTATTTATATGATTTACCAGCTGAAAAGATTGCTTTTAGAGAAGAGTTAGTGCTGGTGTCCAATCAAGTGGATTCTTCGGGGATCATATTAAAAGCATTTGAACAGGCTGAAAAAAAGAACTTCATCAGTAGTTCTAATTGTGATTTCATTGGGAAAATTGATTTAATTTTCAACCTTCCAGTTGAAAATTTCTACATGAAAGTAATTGATGTTGGTTATACAAAAATGAGCGCTTCTTCTCAATTCAAAGCAAGTGATGATTCGCTTACAATTTGGTTTGAGAGCAAACCTGAAAGAGACTCTATATTACTAGCAGTGAAATACGACAGTAAAACGGACACTTTAAAATTCAATTTAAAAAACAGAAAAAGTATAGCTACTCAAAAAATATACGCTCAGCATAACTTTTCAGGAATGGGAAACTATCATAAAAAGCCATTATTTATCAGTTTCACTCAACCAATTCGATCAATCGATACGAATAAGCTTGTTTTAATATCGGATGTCGATACAGTTCAGGCTAAGTTCAAATCTTCTGGAACATTGAGTCGTTACCAATTATTAAATACTTTACAGGAAAGTAAGATCTATATTTTAACGTTATTACCCAATGCAATCACATCAATTTTCGACGCTCAAAACAAGGATACTTTAAAGGTGAAATTCTCAACTACCGCTCTTGCATCTTTAAGTAATATGAGCTTGAAATATGATTTTTCTGGTGTCAAAGGAAAGGGAATATTAGAGATTTGGAATGGTGGGGGTTTAGTTGAAAAAAAAGTCCTGTCAACTAAAAAAGGTTCTGTACAACTTCTAGGGATTAAACCAGGTGAGTACAAGCTTAAATACATTGATGATACAGATGACAATCAAGAATGGACTTCAGGTAATTATTGGACAAAGCAACAACCTGAATCCGTTTACTGGTATACCGAATCGATTAATTTAAGAGCGAATTGGGATCTTGACGTGCAATGGACTTTAAAGCCTTAAATGAAAAAAATAGCCTTCTCCATATTAATCATTATCATTAGCCTTTTTGGACTTGATGCTTCTTTTTCTTTCTTAATTCAAGAAAACAGGAACATTAAAGTATCCAATGCTATGAAAGGTGAAATGGATTATGATATTTTATTTCATGGTCCTTGTGAACCACTTTTTACAATTGACGCTTCTGCAATAGACTCAATGATTGGCACCAAGTCTTATAACTATGCTTTAAGGCATACTGACTTTGCAGACAATCTACTTCATCTTCACCTTTATTTAAAAGCGAACAAAAAGCCGAAACAGGTTTATTTGTATGTAACTCCTGAGAGTTTTGATTTACGGTTTAATACTTTTCACACGTATCGATTCGCTCCTTATTTAGAGGATAGTTTAGTCTCTAAAGTAGTTAAGGATATGGACCCTGATTACTACGCACAAACAAACATTCCCTTTATGCGGTTTGCTTTTTACAATAGTTATAAAATATTCGATGCTATACAAGGTTTGAAGCATTATATAAAAGAAAAGGATAATCCGTATTTTAAAGATGGTCACATCAGCCATCCAGACAATGAATTTCACACAAAACCTGATGGTTATATTGCACCAGAACATTTAGTTTACGCCGCTAATTTGAATGTTGCAGAATTAACAGACTCGTCTTTGTATTATGAACTATATGAAAAGCGGCAATCTTTTAATTGGGATGCTGACCGTGCTAAATACTTAACGCAACTATTTGAATTGTGTAATCAACATAAAATTGAATTGATTTTGTATGAAAGCCCTGCTTACGCTGGCGCGGTAAAAGACCAGCCAAATCGCCAATTATTTTTAATGCGCACGGACTCCATTGCAAAACATCATAATTCAGAGTATCTTATTTTTAATGATGAAAAGATTACGATCGAAAAGTCGAATTTTGTTTGTCCTTTAATTTTATCGGTAAAAGGAACAGGACAGTTTTTAAAAACATTTTCGGACTCAATTCATAAACGACTGCCTTAATGTTTAACCAAAAGTAATATCTCGTCTATTTGTGAATCGTGAGAATCGCAGTCATTTTTTGTGTTTCCCCACCTGCCCGCAAGAAATTAATCGTCGTCCTTTTGGCTCAATACTACAAGTCGATTTTGTGTTTTATCGATTAAGGGCTTTCAG
>TARA_B110000114_G_scaffold108788_1_pt1 | contig 42019 bp, 70 predicted proteins | sample TARA_B110000114 | Tara Oceans TARA_B110000114 (sample SAMEA4397311) | marine metagenome | biome: Polar Biome; feature: [SRF] surface water layer (ENVO:00010504); material: water (ENVO:00002006), including particulate matter (ENVO:01000060) such as... | depth 5 m
TCCCAAAACTTTAATAACAAAGTCCAAACAGTACCAACAACTAATGAGCCTCCGACAACTTTTGCTTTAAAGTTCTTATCTGCTTCTAGGTACTTCCTATGCTCATTAACTTGCTCTACCAACCCTTTTTGACCATATTCCTTGTTTCCTATAACAGTTTGCTTTAGTGCCTTTAAATCATCGTCAATCTCTGTTAGTTTTTCTTTTATCCATTCCATATCTTTTGCACTAACAGAAGTTGCTTTTTTACGTATAGTTCTTTGTACTGCCATTTATTATTATTTATAAGCCTAATCTTTCAAATTGTTTTTCGAGTGATACTGCTTCTTTAAATTTTTTATTTTCGTAAACCGCTACTCCTACTTTATCGTTCTTTTCAAAAATGAATAGATTTATCTCTTTCACAAGAACATCATAGTACTTAGCATACATTTCAACACTTTTACTTAAAAACGGAGATGCCATCATCTCAAACCCTAACATATCAACCCGTACATCCATAATATCCTTGAAACCAACTCTTTGCTTTGGATTCCAACTATTACACATCCTAAAAGTTAATGCCCCATCTTTTTCTTGGGCAGTTATAAGTATTTGCGTGTTATCCTTAGTTATCTCAAACTCTTTAGAATACTTCGCAATACCCGTTTTCATTATTTTTTGTGTCTTACCTAAAATCATATCTCTTGTTTTTATTTATAAATAGTAAAGATAAATTATTTACTAAAACAATTTATATTTTTATACCTAATTTATCTAAGAATTTATTTAACTTACCAATAGTCTTACCAATACCTATTGTTTCAGCTAAGTTTTCAGTCAATACAACATCTTTAACATTAAAAATAACCTCCTTTGGCAAATTAGCAAACACAACATTCATCTTACCTACAAAATCAACATCTACGGGTTTACTTTTTAATAAAGAAAGACCTAAATCATCTAAAATACCCTCTGAACCTTTAAATTTAATATAAGCCTTTGCGGGTACATCGAACCAAGAATCTCCTTGAACTGTAAAACTAGAAACACTTTTAGCGTTACCTATTTTAGTTCCTTCGTAAATCATATTAATATCATAATCCTTTACTTCTAAAGCAAAAGATGACTTATTTAACACCGATATTACCAACGCTAAATTAACCCCATCTTTATCAATGTCTTCCAATTGAACATCTTTAAACTTGAAATCAAAGTTAAGAGCCAAATCTAATTGACTTTTAAAGTAGTAGTAAAGACCATAGCCAATACCACCTAAACCGATTATGAATAATAATTTTTTCATTATTTTTTTACCATACTAAAAATTAAAAGCCCGATTGCACCAAATACAATATAAGAGTTTGGAACAGACTTGATAATTCTTTCTTTCTCATCTAGTTTTACGCCTTGCTCTTTAACCTTTTCGTACCCTTCTTGGGCTTCTTCTACAACAAATTCTCCCGTACCTTTAACAACATCAAAAATGTCATAAGCACCCGATTTTACTGTGTTTAAAATATCTCTACCTCCTTGTTCTATTGTTTGACCATCCACGTTTGAATGAGAATCACAACCACAAGCATTTTGGTAATTTTCTTTTGAGTTCATATTTATTTCTTTTTGTATTTATAAATTATTAAAATTGTAAGCAATATAACTATCCCCCCGCCAAAAATCATAATCTCTTTGGGAAGACTTTTTTTTCTTTGGGAATCTTCTACCTCTCTCATTATCTGTTGTTGTTCATCTAATAATTCTTGAGCCTTTTCCCTCCAATTTGGGTCTAACTGACCAAAGTAAGGCTTTTCATATTCTTCTTCTCCATTAGTTCCACTCCATTGTGGTCTGCTACTAGGATTTGAAAAACCTACATCTTCAATACTATTTATCTCTATATTATTCATTATAGTTTTCTTAAAATTAATGTCGTACCTAATAATAAAACAACACCTCCAACTGCGATAATAATTGTTCTTTGCTTGTCAGTATCTTTTTCTATTCTATCTTGTAATTGGTCTGCTTCCCTTTTAAGCTGAATTGCATCTTGATTCTGAATATTAGTATTTAAAATTGGGTCGCAATATCTTTTTCTATAAACATTATTGTATTCGTTATACAACTTTGTGTAAACCTTTATTCCTCTTTCATCAACTCTATGACCATCAGATAATGCGTTGTCGTCTAATTTACCCGCTTTTAAAAGCCTTAATACTTCAACATCAGCACCTAAGTCTTGACATTTAGATAACTTAACAGTTGGACTTACTACCTTCCATTTAGAGAAGTCATAAACTAGTTGTGGGTATTCTCTCCTTTTTTTATTAAGTAAGTCGTTATACCTATCATTTTCTGCTCCGCTAGGATTAAATACATCTTTTAACCAACCCATATCTTTATTTTATAAATATTGCCAAACCGATTAATAAAACAACACCTCCCGTAACAAGCATAACTTGTCTTTTTTTGTTTGATTCTACTATTATACTTTGCTCTAACTTTTCAAACTCGTCTTGTGTCATATCAAGTGTTCCGTAAACACTAGAATCCTCTAACACTTGACTACATTTTTGATTTTCAAACTGTACCTCTTTATTTAATAGTAAATCCTTTACAGTTCTTCTATCCCCCGACATTAAGTTTCTATAAACAAGGTCTTTGTCATCTCTTAGCTTACTTACTTGAGCATCTAATACTTGACAATTTGTTGTTATCGGATATAGTCTTTTATTAAAATAAGGTTTTGCCATAGTTACATTCTTAAATTGTTAAAAGCATAATCATCCCCATCTTGAACAAAAGGCAACCAAGATTCAGATGCTAAATCCTCTGCGTTTTTAACTATCCAACCCTCTTTAGTTGCGTTTGCTAATATTATTTCGTAATCTGCTTTTTGTAAAGAACAAACATTTCCAATTTCACAACCGCTATTCCAAGTATAAAAAGGTAATCCACCATTATCGTTTATAGCTTCATAGGTTTTTGTTCCTAATTTACCATCTACTGTTAAAGATGCTCCTAATTTATTTAATGCTGATTGCAATAATTGTACTCTGTACCCAAAAGCACTCACAACAAGAGGAAATGAATCTCTTGATTCCTTTGCACCTTGAGAAGACTGCGTATTATCATCGTTGCCACCTTGTTCTCCACCTTGTTCAATGCTATTTCCTTTTTTAGCCTTTTCTTTTTGTTTTTGAGCAACAGATAGTTTGTACCCAAAATAGCCTAATGATAAAACTAGGATAGAACCTCCAATTGCATATAATGTTTTCTCGTTCATATTAATTATAAATTACATCGGGCTTCTGACTTACAATAGACCCAATTTTAGTTAACCAAAAATCACTTAAATCATCTTCTAAGTCTGATTTTAAATCCGTAGCGTATTTTTTATTGTAAAAACTAACAAGTTCTGCAATGCCTATTTTAGAATTAAAAAACCTAAATACTGAAACAACCCTATCTTCGTCAGTACCGCCACCCGAAATAGCATCATTTAGTTTTATTGCTTGTTCCTTTAAAACATCTTGTTTATATGTTTGATAATTTTTACCGCTTGACCTAATACTGCTTAGAAAAGACGAGTTCCAAATTTTTAACTCTGAAAATTTAATTGAACCACCACCAATTCTTTTTAGTATTTCATCGTAGAATATACGCTTTTCCCATCTGTTATAAATAATATAACTTATAGTTAAAAAGCTAATACCCCCATATAATATAATTTTATTCTTCTTTGTCATATCTTTATTTTTTAGGTATTCCCTCTGACATTCCTCTTGTTGCTATCGCAGAACCGACTCTTACTGCCTTTTCGGGGTCTTTAGCTAAATTGTAAACAAGTAGTCCAAGACCACCAACAACTATAACACCAAGCCCTATTCCAAGATATTTACCCATTACTAGATAATCCCCAAAGAAGTTTCCAACATCAAATGTTTTGTCTTTTACTTCTCCCCAAAAACCACCGCTTATATCAATACCTCCTTCTTTGTTAAGATGTTGTCTTAAAGTAGTTGTATTGGCATCTCCACCCGTTGCAAGTTGTGAATCCCAAGCAGATGTGAAAAGACCATTAGCTTTCTTTTTGCCAAATTGCTTTTTTAAGGCATCGTACCAAGACATCCAAACTAAATCGTTTGAACTTGCGGTTGGTAGTGTTCTAATTATTTCTCTTGACATATTATGTGTTTTTTAGTAATAATGAAATACCTAACTCCCCATCGTTTGGCGTTACAGTTCCCGTTTCTGTTCCTACAATAGCTAAATTTTGGTATTTTGCTAAATCAATAGGCGTTGAAAATGCAACTTGCCCCGAAGCAAAAGTGTTATTGTATGTAGAGTCTAAAGTAAATAAAGTTGCTATACTATTAAAGTTATTAATTTGTGCAGATGTATTATTAGTAATATACCCTATTTCAAACTCCACTTGTTCGCCTACCCCAATTTGTAAATTATTAACTCCCATCCATACAAAAGTAACCTCCAAAATTTTAAAGTCTTTAGGATTTCTCCATAAAGGTATTTGACTAGAAGTTGTAACATTGCTTGTCCACTCCATAAAATCATAACCTCCACTACCTTGCGAAGCTAAATTATTTACCATCCCATTAATTACTATATCTGTTGATATTTTTAACGTTGCGGTATTTGTTGATGTCATTCCAAAATTTAAAGATGCGTATCTTAAAAAAGAATCAGTTGTGAAAAAATTTCCATCGCTATCCGCTACTTGTGATAGTGGTGCGGTGAACAATGCTTCATTTGAACCTACATCAATATTGTATAGAGATATTGTTGGAATATCTTGATATAATTCTAAAGAAGTAAAAGCTATATTTTTCATTGGAGTAAGCAACAAGACAACATCTCCGCTTCTAACTTCCAATGAACCACCATTTGTGATAAATTTAATCATACTTTTTTTTATTATTTAATATTAATGTATTATTTATCTTGTTATCGTTAGTATAAATGAGGTGGTTGTAATTGCAAACCCAATACTAATAGCACCATCAGATTTAGTAGTACTTATAACACCCGTTCCATCAACATATACCTTTGAGTTAATTGTTAAATTTAAACTTGAGTTTGTTATCACAGAACCACTAATTTCTACATTTCCTAAACTATCAGATGCAACACCGATTGTTTTTTCGGGGTCTAAATTACTTAATATATCTCCTACTGTACCATAGCTTGTAGTACCCTTATTAGCATTGTTATAATTGAAAACAACATCTCCTTGAGAGTTTATTCCCATACCAACTTGACTACCCGAACTAACACCAACAGTTTTATTTATAATAGATGATGATGTAAAATTTATTATTGAAGCACTTGGAATGCTTGATAAACTACCACTTACAATAACAATATTTGTAGTAGGATTATAAGATATATCTGTAACAAAAATACTAGTATTTAATTCTAATCTATTATTATTAAATACAACTATATCATTTACGGAATCGTATGTTTGTTGTGATACAAGGGGATTACCCCCCATTGTACTAGGCATACACATATAGAATCTATTATCTGAATCAATTTGTCTTGTTGCTTGACTAAAATTAAAATTATTCCAAGTTGAAGTGCTTTTGTTTCCTACCGTGATAACATTACCGCTAATATCAAATATATAAGCATCTGTATTATAATTGATGCTCAAAACTACCCAAATTACTTTGTCGTTAGAAATTTTTACAAAATGTCCTCTTTCTCGATTGCTAGGTATAGTAGTATTTGCTTGTTTGGTTATAGCTAAATTTGAAACTGTTGCAATAAAAGTAACATTACTTCTTGTTGAAAAAAGTATGTACTTGCCCGAGCCAACATTGGTAATATTACCCGCAGTATCATTATCTCCCAAATTACTACCGAAATCTAACTCAGCTCCACGAACAAACGTTTGAGTAGCTACTGTGTACTCAAATGCCTTCCCATATAGATTAGAACCCGTTGATTTAACATAACTACAACAACCTTTAACAACGGGTTGCCCAAAAGTAGTTTCATCTATATCAAACTCTATGTATCTTGCCGATGCATCTTGTAAAATAGGCGAATTACGATAAGTGAAATTCCCCAAGTCATCTACGCTACCTCCTTGAAAATAAGCCCCAATATTATAACCCGCACAAAAAAATAAAATAAAATTTTCAGCATTGTCTACGAACCTTACAAGGTTATCTCTATCTTGATTAGGTGCTAGGGTTTGTGAATACTCTGCACCACTTCCAATAGGCATTGTAATAGGTACAGTTCCCGTAGACGCAACTTCAAATATCTCCCCACTATCACTTAGTTGAACAAAGTCATTTTGTGCTATTGTTTGTCCACTTTGAATTGGGAATTTAAAAGTTATTCCATCTGTGGGTGTTGGTGTGCTACTTTCTGTTGGTGTCATTCCAAAGTTTAGAGATGCGTAAGTTAAAAAGCTATCAACTGTGAAAAAAGTTCCATCATTATCCGCTACTTGTGATAGTGGTGCGGAAAACAATCTTTCATTTAAACCTACGTTAATATTGTATAGAGATATTGTTGGAATATCTTCATATAATTCTAAAGAAGTAAAAGCTATATTTTTCATTGGAGTAAACAACAAGACCGCCTCTCCACCATTTTTAACTTCCAATGAACCACCATTTGTGATAAATTTAATCATACTCTTTTTTATTATTTAATATTAATGTATTACATATTTTTTATTCTCAAAATCGTGTATAAACTTGTTTATAACATCATACCTTATTTTATTTTGTGCTGATGGTGTTCCTTCAAAAACTCTTAAAAAGGCTTCATATCCATCAATACGAGGATAACCAAGTCCTAGATAAATCAATAATCCATTTAAGTCTGCTTCAATCTCATCTTCAATATTTTCATTAAGATAAAAATGTGCAAACTCGTGTAGCAAAATAGCCATTCTCATAGGTACTGTATAGTCCTTGAAATACTTCTTTGATACTTGTATTCTCCCCGTTGAATTACTAATCCTAGCGGGTGTTTTTAACTCTTTACCTCTACTATCAATGATGGTAGGTAGGTATTCAATTTTATAATTTTCAAACTCACTAACATAGTTGTTTGGCTCTAAATAAGATGCGTTAAAGCTAAATTTTTGAGCAAAATCTACAAAAGACATAACTGAATAATTATTTATGTCAACCTCATCCATTCTCTTTTCAAGACCTAGTTTTTCAATATTTATTACCCTAACCCTATTGCTTATATCCCCTCCATTATCGTCATCACTTAAAATAATGTTTAATCTTTGAGATGTTAGAGGTAGCCTAACATAGAATTTAAAATTTTGACTTATTGTTTTGTATCTGCTTGTGAAAACAGTATTTGGCTTGTCAGCATCAACAACTTTTAGCCTAACTTTTGTAGGTCTTGAAACTTGAACAGTAATGCCTAGCATCATCTGTTGGTATCTGCTCTCTACTTTATAAATCATTTTCTCTTTGTATAAACCTTATATGCAATTGCACCAACAATAACTAATCCCGAAAGCATTAGCATATTTTTATTTAATCCTAAAATAGTTTTAGAACTTTTTGGCTCTTGTTTCTCTAGCGATTGTTCCTCTTGTTTTTCAGATATTTCATTTTCGTAAACATCTGTAACACCTTTTTGTGGTATAACAACACCTTTTGATTTTTCTCTTTCAATCCATTCTGTAAAACTTAGAGATGAACCGCTTAATTTATATTGTTGATTTGCACTTAAAAAACTCATTTATTTATTTTTTTAAATTATACTACTTTGTGTGTCTTATTTATTTTCTTACAATAAGAATAGTAGCACCTACCAAAACAATTGCACCTAATCCTATATACAATAAAGATATGCCTTTTTTATCTTCTTTTGTGAAATCAACATCACTAACATCAACTACATCGTTTTCAGATAATGTTTTTTGGTCTTTAATAATTTGGTCTTGTAAGACTTTTCCTTTTTGTAATTCAACATACCTATGGAATGTACTAGTGTCTTTAGTAGAGTTTCCCGCTAGTTTCCAATCGTTCCAAAAATCATTTATCTCTTGTTCGCCAAGACCAAAATCTTGAGCAACCTTATCATAAAGGGTGGTATATTTTCTATATACAAATCCGCTAAGACTCTTTTTTCTACCTCTACTCGCATAAACACTAAGCGGAGAATTACCCCCCGATGAACTACCACCGCCACCACTCATAAGATTCGCACTAGCCGATGAAAAATTACTGTATTTAGTACTGCTACCGCTTACTTGAAAAAAATCTGCAAATAAATCTTCTCTTGGATTTGTTGTATTCATTTTATTTCTTTTTAAATATTAAAATTGCCCCAATTAGTATTGCTAATCCTATCCCACCATAAAGTAGGTAGTTAGGTTCTTTTTTGTCTATTGTAGAGGTACTTGTATTTGTAAGTGAACCCGTATCTTCTTTTTTTGGTGGAAAAAGGTTTAAATCATTTATAATTTCTTTTTCTTTTTCTTCTTTTACTTCTTCATATATAACATCATCCTCCCTTTTTCTTCCTTCCTCTATCAACCTTTCTCTTTCAGCGTAAGCAATAAATTTAGATTTATCAAATTTACTACTTACATAGTCTTGATATTTCCTCCACAAACGACTTATATCAACTTTAGTGAAACCATCATTTAATAACAATTTAGCGGTATCCATTCGGGATTTTAATTCTCTACTACCTACGTTTGTATAAATTCCCCAATCGCCTCCTCTCCTTTCCCCTTGTAATGGCAAAAAACCCGCAATTCCCATTGTTAATTGGCGTTGAATAGGGTTAGAGAAATTTGAATATTCATTAGCCGACCAATCGCCTACTGACTTACCTAATAATTCTACCATAGCTACTTTTTTCTAAATATTAAAATTGCACCTATAATAACAACCAATCCAATACCTCCGTAAAGTAAGTATGGCGGTTTTTTTGATGCCACTAGCGTTAGCGGGTCTTGAGCATCTGCGGTTTCTTCAACTACTATATTTTCAACTGAAATTATATCTTCTGCTTTGGTATTAGCTTCTGTTTCTGCTTTAGCTTTTGCTAATGCGTTCTTTTTGTCTAAAGCATCTTTAAGGGCTTTCTCTCTAATTCTATCAACCAATTCTTGGAAATTACCCGTTCCCCCACCAATCATAGGAATCCCCATAGCGGGGCTAAAATTAGAAAATTCTGTGTCTTCATTTGCAGTCCAAACTCCTACACCTCTACCTATTGCCATAATTAATTTGTTTTTAAATTACCATCTTTTATTAAATCATCTATAACATCTGCATCAGATACTTTATTACCCGCATCAGATAAAAAGTACATATAAGATATTGCTCCTACACCAACAATTATAATTCCATAATAAATAAACTTTCCTTTAAACATATTCTTATAAATTTACATTGTTACTATTATCTACATAAGGAATTACAACTTGAATTGGCACTTTACCTCCCGATTGATTATTACCTTCTGTTGTGTGTCCTTGTTGAGTTGGCATAGGTACTGTGTCGGGAAAAGTTTGTGTAAAATGTCCACCCCCTTTGCCACCACCACCACCATAAACCACCATTGGTTGTGTTCTAGGTTTTTTTAGTGGTGATTTTGGCTTTACCACCTTTTTTGGGGTTTTTTTTATGATGCTTCCTCCAAGAGCATAAGCACTTATTAAGTAATAAAGCACCGCCAAAGAGCCACCCACTATTATTATATTTTTAGTTCTTTTTTTCATATATCTTATTTAATCAAGTTACGGGGTATGGTCGAATACAATTTCCAAGAAACTTATTTCGGGCTTTTATCATTGCCCCTTGACTAGACCACTTTGTTTTTGCTTGAATACCTTTCCATTGACTTATTAAGACATTACAATCTTTTGAATTTGTAATCAAATCTACTGTACCACCTTTTTTTGGTCTATTAGGTTTTTGTGGTTTAATTGGATATTTTGTTTCCCCCGTAGGAATACTATATTCGGGTTTAAATATAGTTTTATCCCCATCTGATACTGAAACATCGGGTATTTGCCCGTTTAAAGCATCTTTAATCATATCAGAGCCTTTTCTCTTGCTCTTGCTATAAAGAATATAAATCACACCAATAGTACCGCCTAGTAATAACCATTGATTTGTTGTTAGTTTTTTCATAATTTTATTTTATTTTTTTTTAATAGCCAATTGTTCCTCTGTCTGTTACCAATCGAGGGGTTTTTTTAGGGAATTTACGTTTTGGCATTTTACCCGTACAACCTTGGAACATTCTCTTTCTTGTTATCAACATATCTTCTAAAGTGTTAAATTTTCTTTTTTCATATTCAAGATTAACTTGATAACAACTCTTATATTTTGTTTCCCCCGTAGGAATACTAATAACGGGTTCGTTTGTACCTTTATCCCCATCTGATACTGAAACATCGGGTATTTGCCCGTTTAAAGCATCTTTAATCATATCAGAGCCTTTTCTCTTTTTATAAAGTATGTAAATAAGAGCGATAACTCCACCACCAATTAACATCTGATTTGTTGTTAGTTTTTTCATAATTTTATTTTATTTTTTTTTTAAATATTAAAATTGCCCCAATTAGTATTGCTAATCCTATCCCACCATAAAGTAGGTAGTTAGGTTCTTTTTTGTCTATTGTAGGGGTACTTGTATTTGTAGGTGAACCCGTATCTTCTTTTTTTGGTGGAAAAAGATTTAAGTCAGAAATTTCTTTTAACTTTTCTTCTGCTTTTAATTTTTCAAGCAATTCTTTTTCAGCTATTAATTTTGCTTGTTGAATAAGTCGTTGGTTATTTATAAATGTTTCAAATGAATTGGTATTATTTACATCACCATCTCTTAATTTATATAAACCCCAATAATTTTCTATTTTATCCCTAGATATTCCTTGCTTTTCTAACTTAGAAACTAACTGACCTCTTTTTCTATACTCCGTAAAAGAAAGCCCGTGTTCGATTGGTGCATCACGAAAACTTTTATATCCATCATAGAATTTATCACATTTAGTCCATTTTTTGCAAGAACCCATTTTTTTTTATTTTATAAATTTTTGATAAACTAAAACTCCCGCAATTCCTACTGCCATTCCGATATAATAATTTTTTTGCTTAAATATTGATGTGTACTTTCCCATATCTTATTTTGCTTTATAAATTACTAAACCCGTTTTGGTTTTAGACTTACTATAAGTTTTTCCGTTGTAGCTAAAGCTACTTGCACCACTCTTTCGAGCCTTTTGTAATGCAGTCATATAAGCGTTCATTTTCTTTGCCATAATTATTTTTGTTTTCTTATTTGATATTCTGTCGGTATTTTAAATAAAGGGTATGTACTAGCGTTTGTAAAGGTTAATACATTTTTATTATATATGCTTGTAATTTTCATACCCATATTACCTTTTTTAGTTGCATATATTCTATCTCCCACTTTAATACCTAATTTTTTAAAGTCAACTTTGGTATCGCTAATAGTTTGGTCATCTGACCCGTAAAACCTTGCACTACCATCAGTTGAAATTCCATTAATTATATTTTTATTTGCAGTTGATTCAGTTGATTCAGTTGATTCAGCACCTTTATTCTTTTTATATAAAAAATAACCAACTACAACTACACCTACACCTAGTGCTATTTTAATGCTTTTTTTCATTGTTTATTTTTAAACTCTAATAATCTTTTATTATACTTAATTATATCCCATACAATAACTGCGGATAATGATGCTATAACACCAATAAAAAAACTCTTTGTATCTTTTGGATGCTTAAAGTTCATTATTTCTTTCTCGTTTTATATAAAATTACTAAAACACCCAAAACACCGATAACTCCCGCTACCATATAGGTTTTTTTAGTTTCTTCATCTAAGTTCTCAAACATATATTATTCTTTAGAAAATTTACCTATCATAATGGCTGAAATCGTACCGCCTATTAATAGTCCAACAAAGCCCGTTGTGTAGATATTTTTATCCTTAAAGTACCCAAACATCACCCCACCAACTAAACCCGTAAAAGCACCTTGAACAGTACCTTGAGTTCTAGCCATTAATTGCTTTTTACTATCGCCATTAATCAGCTTGTTGTTATTCTCTATTATATCAGTTCCATTCATTTCTTAGAATACTTTTTAATAATTATAAAACCTAATCCAATAAACGCAAATGTTAGAACGTAATATTTTAAGTCGGAACTTTTAAATATACCCTCTTTATCTGCGTATTCTTGCAGTTTGTCGTCAAATACAACTTCGTTATTCAAGCTAATTATTTTTTACGTGTTGCAAAATAAATTGCAGTACCTAAAGCACCTACTAAAACAACGCCACCAACTACCCATAAAATAACAGATGATTGAGGTGCATTTGCATCAATTCTTGCTAAGTCCAAACGGGATTGTAGTTCTTGTTTTGAAATTTCTCCACTTAATTGCATCTGCTTCAACCTTAGTTCTTCGGCTTTTAATTGAGCGTTTGCAATATCACTTTGAGCATCTGCGGTTTCTTTTTGACCCCAAAAGTTAAGCCCCGTGGTTAATATACCTCCAATATCATCTGCTCCAAAACCACCCCAAAAATTACTTCCACTAGTAGTAGTAGTAGGAGTTCCTTCCGCACTAGAAAATCTATCTCCTTTTAGATTTGCACCATTTTGAGTATCTCTAGTGGTAAAACCTCCACTTTGAGTTTCCATTGGGTCAAAATTACCACTTGCGTTAGAAAATCTATCTCCTTTTAGATTTGCACCATTTTGAGTGTCAATTGGAGAAAATCCTCCACTTTGAGTTGCCATTGGGTCAAAATTACCACTTGCATAGCTATCTGAACCTCCAATATTTGAAGAACCACCTTTAGCCATTCCTCTAGCCCAAGAAACAAAAGCATCTCTAAATTTAGCTGATTTAAAAGCACTAAAAAGTGCTTCTATTACTTGATTATTACTTGCACCGAATCCAATGTTGATTCCTTGGCTTCTCATAAATGAGATTACCGATTTTCTATCTCTGCCAACCATTTCACCGATTAAAGCACTAAAATTTTCACTTCTTACCATTATTTATCGTTTTTAAAAATTATAGCAACTGCCAAAACCAAGCAAGAAGCAAATATTATTGTGTTTGTATTCGTAGCTAATGCTTTCGCTTCGCTATTGTCTTGTCTGCCACTTGCGTTTAAGAACCTTTCTAAAACGTGTGGAGTATTTATATTGTTAGCACAACCACAGTTTGAAGTTTTATCTTCTTTAAGGGTTGGTTTAGAAAAATATTCTAAAATTATTTTTTTGTCGGGGTGTAAATCCATAATAGATTCTAATGCACTCTCCCCTTCATTATTAACCAATACCTTTAAGTTTTCACTCATAGTACTTGGATTTGTTACCTTATAACCAAAGGCTTCGCATAAGTTTTTAGCACCTTGAGGGTTACTGTTGGCTATATAATCATAAACTGTTGTCATATCTTAGATTTTAAACAAAAAAGGTGTGGAGCATAATGCCACACACCTTTTTATAAAGTTTATATGTACCGAAATACATCTACTTATTACCCTTGCAATTTAATTGTTTGGGCTTTAACGATGCCTGGATTACCAAATGCTTCGGATACGGGTCTTCCCGCTAATCCTCTAGCTAAATTGATATTATCAGAAGGATAGAAGTATAATTTCACAGTAGCGTTAGCTAATACTTGTGAGATAATTACTTTTGTAAATCCATCAATTCTGTACCCATAACGCATTGCTACGATAGTAGATTGTTGTTGGTACGGGTCAATAGTAGGCACTAACGTTTTCTGTGCTTCATTACCATTTGCATCTCTCGTGTTAATAGCAAGAGTTTCAAGTACTTGGTTAGCCGTAGCTGACTGCAAGTAAGTTAAACCTACGCTAAAAGGATTTTGCATAAATTGGTAAAGCATTTCACGATAAGTGATACCACTAATTCCACTTGAAACAGTAACTAAACCTATAACTAAATCACCACCCGCAGTAAAACCCGCATTGTTGATAAATTCATAAGAACCAAGAACTGCAAAACTTGGAGTTGAAACCCCCGCAGTTGATGTAACTGTTACTATATAAGGTTGTGATGTTGGAGCAGAAGCACCGCCTCCACCATTAGCACCAAAAAACCCATCTCCACCGATGAAGTTGGAATCGTCTGCGAATCCACCATTCATATTAGAGAAATTTTCATTAGCATTTGCTCTTGCATCTGCTAAGTATTTACGAATATTTGACATTTTTCAAATTTTTATAATTAAAATAATTGTTTGTTCATTGACTTATTCTTCGACAGAAGCGGGTACAGTTGTACGGGCTTTATCCATATAAGTTTGAACTTGAAAAGCGACTAATACTCCCGCTGTTACAGTAAGAACTTTACCTACTAGCGTTACAAGTTTTTTTGTATCCATTACAGAATGAATTTAAAGGTTAATAATTTGTTTTAGCACCATTACAGAATAGTGCTTACGCAAATATATTATTTCAAGGCATAATAATTATTAAAAAGGACAACCTTTATTTGCAACAAACAAGTTGTAAGTTGTCTTTAAGAGCAATAATTCTTGATAATCCTATCACGAACAAACTTAACTGCTGATGCTTGGTCGTACTTTACCTTACCTTTTAAATCTCTCTGTTTAAGCATTGGACTTATTATTTTTCGATAGTATTTCTCAATATAATCATCAATGGCTTCATTCAAAAGTGCTTTGTCAAAATCTCCAAGTATTTTTTCAGAATCTATATCTACAAACAAAAAGAATCTCTCATTACCATTATAGTACTGCTTGTTTATCATCATTTCAGCAATTTTTAGATATTCAAATTTATCCTCAAATTTCTTGATGTGTCTATCTACACTATCGGTGTTTTTATGGAATCTAAGCCAATTTATGTTTTGCCATATCTTAGATGTTACCCTACCGATAGACTGAAAGTGCATAATAATATCTGTATCAGTATGTCTGTTAGTGCAAATAGCCCCTACGAGGTCATTTGGCAAGTGGTCAGAAATATATCGGTTAATATCTTCAATCAATAATAAACCACCCCTATAATCAGTTAATATTGTGAATAGAGCATCTTGAATTTCCTTTAAAGTCATTCTTACTCCATCATCATTAAATGGTCTTATTCTCCTTGCTTCAATTATTGGGTGAGCAGAAAACTTTTTTACATCTTTTAATCTTAATGCTTTATATTCTACAAACTCATCATTAACATCTAAAACTAATGCTCGTCTTGGCTTTACGCCCTTGCTTGGATTACCTCTAATGTATGAGTTAATCATTTTTGTAGTGATAAACGTTTTACCTACTCCTTTTTTTCCTACCGCCACACCTAATTTTGGTTCTCTCATTTTAATTCGTGTTTTCGTAAATTATTGTTAAATCATCCCCTTCGTAGTGTTTGTTGTCTATGGTCATAGTTTTTTCAGTCCTTGCACCCTTATTGCTAAAAGTGAAAGTTCTGAAAAAATAACCTATTGAGAAAGTTGTGCTTTCTGTGTTAAACATTATTTACTTTTTTTAGGGCGACCTCTTTTACGTTTTTTTGAAGAACCTTCTGTTGGTGTTATATCAATAACTTCTTCTTGTCTAGCAAGTTTTTCCATATCAGAAAGAATATTTTTATCTCCAAATATAGGCATTCCATCAGAAGGCTTACTGTTTTCAAAATTAGAGTTCTCTTTCATACCAGTCATATCTCCAACCATAGATTCTGCTGAAAATTCTTCGGGTTCAGAGAATGTTGGTGTTGGTGGCGGTGTGTTTTCAGTTGGTTGCGGTGTAGGTGTAGGTGGAGGTGGAGGTGTGCTACTCGAATTTGATGGCTTAGATGGTTTTGATTTAGGTACAAAATTAGATTGCTCTTTCCACATAGTCATTAGCTTATTATTTTGCTTAACAAGTTGGAATATCATAGCACCCTTTGTTAAAATATCCGTTCCAAAAGCAACCGCTAAAAACTGTTCGTCAGTCATTGCAAGTCCTTTCTTTTGAAAAACTCTAATCATTGGTGGCTTAACTTTTTCTACAAAGTCATCCTCTAGCTTAATTGCATCTGAAAGTTGTGAATTATATTCTTGTACGTAATCCATCAAGCCTAAAGAGTTACCCATATTATCAATAGGCACTTCTAATGATGGGTCAATTTCTCCATCCTCCATTGCTTTAGCAACTTTATCTTCTTTTATTTTAGTTACTCTATTTGCAAGTAAGTGGGCTTTTCCGTAAACATCTAAAACAGTATCTACCATTTGCTCGGTAGCATACAATTGTTCTTTTTTGTCTAGGTTGTCTATTGCGGGATTAAACGTAGAAGGCTCTTTAGTTTCCTCGTCAAAATCAGAAAAGTTAGGAGCATCAAAAGTTGGTTCTTCTAATTCTGCTTCTAGTCCTTTTGAATCTACATTTCCTTTTGTATAAGACCTTTCTTTAACGGGTTCGTCTAATGGACTAAATCCCGAATAAAAATCTTCATTTTGCTCTACCGATACATTTTCTTGTGATATTGGTTCTGCGTTTTCGATGATGTCATCATTTTCTTGTGCTTTGCTCATTTTGTTTCTTTAATTTTAATTGATGTGTTACGCTTTCAAATTTCTCTATTCTTTCTAAATCTATTGGATGGTTTGGGTCGTAGTTATCTACATCCTTTTTGTATCTTGATAGATTTGTGTTATTTTTATTTAAAACAAACGACACATCTTTAAGTGTAAATTCGTAATCGTTTATTAATATAAATGTTATGATTCCTAATGCGTGTGTTTTGTCTGTCATCCGCTTAGACCCATATAACAACTCCTTTACTGACATCTCAAACTCCCGTGCTACAATTTTTATTATAGTTTTTGCGGTGTCATTTTGATAAGTAAGGTGGTTATCTTCTCTAAGTTCAATCAGCATATCTATAAACCCTCTCTCTCCAACTGCGGAAATGGTTTTATATATTTCTTCAAATACTATTGATATGCCCTTGTGTATGTTTTTGTGTGCCTTACTCATTGAAACAAATTTAGTTTATTATTTTATAAAATAAAATTATCTCTTTACAATTATTTGCCCTTCTCTGCCCCAAACCTTTTTTATATTGTGATATGTGTGAACGTGTGAATCCTCTATTAAAAGAGCATCCTTAAACGCTTTAACTAAATTATCTAAATCGGGTCTTTGTTTATGAGGTTGACCATCATATTTTTCTTTTTTCTTTCCACTCCAAGAAATAGGCATAGGAATTACAAACTGAATATCTAAATCCTCCTTTGGTTGCCATCTGCAAATAAAACATAGTAGTTTTAAATTTTCTTTGTATTGCCAATACTTTGTAGTAGCGGGTCTTTTTTTCCACTTGTCGCTTTGTGTCATCCTTGGTTTAGCAACGGGAACAATATTTAAAGTGATGTAAGGTAGTATTTTTTGACCATCAGCAGTTAGTTTCTCCGCTTGAGGTTTAACCTCTATGGGCTTCATTTTAATTACTTTTCCTTGTTCTTCTTTTTGTGTGTCTTTTGTCGGTTTTGTTTCTTGTTCTGAACTCATATTTTATATTTATCTGTTATTGATTTTAATTTTAATATTTCTTGACCTATTAGAAATGAAGCATCATTATCACTTTCATAGTGAAGCCCTAAATAAACTCTACTGTTTGCTACATCCTCTATAAGTTGCTTACAGAAGTGGTAAGAACTAGGATGTTTGTTTCCAATAATATTTAAAATAATGTATGCTTGTATTGTATGTCCACTAGGGTATGATGGAGAATGACCCGTTTTAGTGTCAAACGGAAATAGTTTTAGTTTAAAGCATTGTGCTAATTGATATGGTCTTGGTCTTTGGTATTTTTGTTTAAGTTTTAAAATAGTTGGATTTATATCTTCTGCAACAGATGTAACTATTTCTTTAACATCAATACCTTTAGATTGAAATAAAGATATAATGCTTTGTTGTAAACCTTTATCGTACTTTTGGTATCTAGCTAAATATTCTGAATTGCCTTCCTCTGACATCATCTTAATATTCTTAACCATCTCGTTAAGTTCTTGCTTCGTGGTTTCAGAATTATTTTTAGGAAAATCTAATTCAGCCCCATATTTTTTATCTAAAATTGGTATTACCTCATCTGCTAAACACTTTTTTTTAAGTATTTCAAGATGTTTTTGTGATATATTACCATAAGTAATTTTATTAAACCAATCTGCCATTTCTTGTTTTATTACCCGTTAATGTGTCTATCTTGCTTTTCATTTCTTGCATATCTGATTTAAGTTGTGAAATCATCTTGCTATCTCCTTTTTTTAAGGCATCTAATCTTCTTCTATAATAAAAAATAGAATAAATTAATGAAGCACTTGTAAGTCCTAACATCATAATAGCAACCCATCCTAATTTGGATGTGTTATCTGTCGCCCCTCCCGTTGCCATTTCTACTGTTGGCTCTACACTTGGTGTTGGCGTTACTTGTGCTGAAACTGATTCTGTGGCTACTGAACTATCCTCCATTATCTTGTTTTTTTAATTATATATATTATTGTACCCGTTGTAACTAAAGCAATTGTTGATAGTACAAAGGCGGGAGATGTGTACCATTTTTCCTCCCATTTTTTTGGCAATTTACTTTTAGGTTTTTTACCAATATTTGAAGTTATAACAATCTCATCTAAAGATTCAATATCTTCTTCTAAAAATATTTCGATATCTTGTAATTCTGATGCTTTAAATGATTTTGTCTTTAATCCTAAAAACCTAATATCAAAAATATCATCTTCATTAATTTCATCGTTATCAATTTGAAAATAACCATCTTGATTAGATACTACTGCTAAGTTTGTTCCTTCTCCATTACGCATAAGCTGAATGGTAGCACCATCACTTTTGCCATAATCATCAGATATATAACCGCTTACTTTCATTATTTTCTAATTTTTTTCAAAGTATAGTAATTAACTAAAGCCCCTAAACTAAAAGAAACCATTGCTAAAACTAAAAATGTTTTATACATTGTTGGGTGTACTCCATTTACTTTTTCTTCTTTTTCTTCTTTTTCTACCATTATGACTTCCTTATTTTTTCTATTATAACTCCATTTAAAAACGAAAACGCACCGACAACCATTAAGTTCTTTATTGTTGTATCTAATTTTGGTCTATAAAACTTAAACTCGTCAGAGCCTTCATTTTTAGCAACTACGTAATGTGCGTATGCTTCTGCTGAAAATATTGCAAATGTTACAAGTGCTATGAGGTTTCTATCTTTCATTCGGCAACGAGTTCTGATGAGTGATGATTTACGATTCTAAATCTATTATTAATCATTTTAAAAACATAAGAGTATCTAGCTACAACTTTTTGACCATCTACTTTAAACTCATAAACACCGCTAGAGATAATTACATCTCCAAGTTCTTGGTTCACGTTGTCAAGTATCTTGCAACTAATACTATCCCTATCTAAGAACATTTCAAAATATTCTCTTATTTGTTCTAAACCAACCTCAAGGGGCTGACTATAAGTTCCAACCAATACTGCGTTTTGAGTATAAAAATTAACCATCTCGCTAGAATTGTTTGCTCTTATAGAACTAGCCCAATCGCTTAGTATTGTAGGCACTTGTTTTGTTATTCTTACCATAATAATTTATCTGCGTAAAACCCGTTACTATTTCTTACACTCCTATCGTCTTTGTGTCTTATTTTATAAAGTTTTCTTCTTTTACTTGCAGTACCTTTTGGTACTTTTCCTTTTTTCTCAAGTTCCATATATGTAGGATAATCTTTATATCCGATAGCACCTACACTAGCTACTTTAACACCTTTTTTAAAAACATCTATCTTCTTACCCTTAGAGCCACTTGGCTTAACAGTAACACCAATTTTCTTGGCTTGATTCTTTGTATATGTTTTTATTTCATACTTCATTATTAATTCCCTTTTTGACTATTAGCTAATGCTTTTTCATAATTAGCTTTTTGTTCGGGTGTCCACTTAAAATTAGCAAACATTTTATTTAATGATTCGATAGTTAATGAGTCAAAATCTAAATTAGGTGCATAAAGAAAAGTATTAATATCGGTTAGGTCTTGGTCGCCATATTGTCTTTTAATTGCTTCGGCAGTTTCCCTACCAACCCTTCGCATATTTTCATCTGCTTCTAGCCAAGCATCGTCAATATTTTTTAATTCTAAATCTTTATTCTTACTATTTGAATTAATTAAAGGCAATATTTTTTTAATGAACAATACACCTCCACCTAAAAACAACACCGCTATAACTATTTTTTTTACCATAATTATCTTAGCCAATAAGACCCTATATTACTCATAGACATTGGAGATTCAGAACCAACCTCTTGTTGTCCTCCCATACTTTCTCCATATTGACGAGTTGGTGGTCTATTGCTTATAATTTTATCTTTGGGTTTGTTATATTTAATTGAAGATGGTTTCCCTTTATAAAATTCGGGAACTTCATATTCGCTTAAATCTAATTTATATCCGTTTTTTTCACCTTGAATAAGTGGTAGTATTTTATAAATAAATAAAATTCCACCGCCTAAAAATAAACTCGTTATTATTAATTTTTTTTTCATATTATAAGGGTGCATTATGCATTGAATTTTGTTTACCCGTTCTTGGCGTATTGTAATTTCCACCACGATTAGTAATAACAGAACCCTCCATTGACAAAATATTAGTAGCTGATTGGTTTCCTCCTAATTGATTTGGATTATCTGTTCTACCACCACCTCTATTATCTATAAACTGTTTTACTTCGTATTCTTCGACTTCATCGGAATTAAAAGAGGATATTCTTTTTTCTACTAGTGGTAATATTTTTTTGATAAACAAATAACCACCACCTAAGAATAAAACCGCTATAACTATTTTTTTCGCCTTCATATTAACTACGTAAATTGGGATAGTTTTTTAAAAAATCCTCTTTATTAAATTTAATTTTTGGGTTTATCCACCAATTTGAATTATATGAACCATCCTTATTTCTTTGACCTATTTGCTTTTGATACTCAATAAAAGCTAATCTATCCGCTTCGTTTTTAGCTAACTCATCCTCATAATCATTAGTTTCAATATCAAAAGAGGTTTTAGAAGAACTTAGTATGGGCAGTATTTTTTTTATAAAATATATACCACCACCTATAAAAAGAACCGATAGAACTACTTTCATACTGTTATATTTGATTTAAGTATAGAAATTCTTTTTTGCTTTTTGGCTTTGAAGCACTTCCATCAAACCTTCTTTCTAAGTCGGGTCTTTCCCAATTTGAACTTGAACCAAATCCACCCGTATAAGTTACTTTTGGTTGTATATATTCGTCAGCTTCATATTCCTCTAAGTCTAAATCAAAACTTGACTTATCCCCTCTTAGAGATGGTAATATCTTTTTTATAAAATATATACCTCCCCCAACAAATAGCCCTACTATTAAAACCTTTTTTACCATAGTGTTGTTTTATCCATATTGAGGTGGGGTGCTAAAAGCAGTTCCAAAATCGGCTTTATCCCAATTAATATTAATTCCATTTGGAAATAAGCCTAACATATCTCCCGTTGGTTTTGTTTTATTAATATTTGCGTTTATGGTTTTATTTACACCGATTCTAATTTCTTTGGCTTTCTTTTTTACAGTTTCCTTGTCTAAATCTTCCCATTTCACAACATTTCGCTCGTTTTTCGGCTCATCATTGGTCTTGAATTTTTTATACAAGTATATCCCCGCAACAACAATCACACCTCCTATTAGAAACTTTTTTTTAACCATATTTTACTTTTTACGCATAATATTTACCGCACCTAAAGTTGCTACTAATAGCACCCCTCCGATTAATAAAGCACCCATACCGCTTGATTTTTTTTCTTCTTCAACTACGGGTTTTGCTTCTAAAACTTCCTTTTCCTTTTCTTTTGCATCTGCATCTGCATCTGCTTTAGCTTTTTCATCAGCTTTTTTATCCAACTTTGCTTTATAACTTGTAAGTTGCTCTTGAACATCTTTAAGATATTCGTCAGTATAATTTGTAACTTCTTCTAATTTAGCTTGACTTTCTTCTGTTGGCTCATCTGCCACCTCTTTTTCAGCCAATGCCACCTTTGAAACTAAGTCTTCAACTGTTTCAACTCTTTGTTTTAAAATTCTTGGTAGGTTTTCAACATCTAAACCAAGTTCTGTAATTGTGTCTTTTATATTCATTTCTTTAAAATTAAGTTTATAACAAATTTAGTGATTTTATTTTATAAAATAATTATATGCCTTGATTATTATTTTTTTCTTCTTTTTTATTTTTCTTAAACTTCTTTTTTATATATGGAAATCCATACTTAACAAACAAAGTACCACTAACACCGATAGTTAATATGCTACCGATAGTTAGTGCTATTTTTTTTACTTTATTTATCTGCATATTCCTTCTTTAGAATAGCAGAAGCCCTTTTAACTGCTTGTTGCCAATTTTCTCCCTCTTTTCTAATCTCTTTAGCTAAACTCATAGGTGTTCTACGTTTACTACGATTACCCTTGTCCATAGTTTTTACGCTAGAGTATTTTCTTTTACTCCCTTTATTTTCCATAGCTTCGGATTCATTTCTTCGGTCTTTATAGTTTTGCTCTTTAGATGAACTCTTACCTTTAGTATTACCTAAACTCTCATCAAGTTTATCATTGTACCCTTGTGTTTTACCACCTTTTTCAAGCAATACCATTCTTCCTTCTGAACCTTTCTCACGAAAATCTTTCTTGAAATTAGATTTACTATCTTGATAGTATCTACCACTTTTCATATTATGGTAAAACACTCTATCTCCATCTATATTGTCAACCAAATAAATAGTAGAATTACTTCCTTTTTTCTTTATCCATTTAGAACCAAACATTATTACTCCACCTTTAGCAAAAGGTAATTCATAATCTTTATTTTTACCACCTTTATATTTAGTCTTTGGCTTACTTGATTTACCTAATCTACCATCTTTTGTAGCTTCTGCAATTAAAGTCTTTTGTTTTATAGGGTCAATCCAAAAACCATTGAATAGATTTTTACCATCTACTTTTTCTTTATCCCCTTCATCTTTTCTATCATCTTCATCTCCAATAGTTATATAGTCTATATCTCTACGCTTAATGTAGATTGCACCTTTAGGTATTTTACCGCCCTTATCAAACAAGGTCATTTGAGAACCATCTTTGTCTTCGGGTTTTGTTACTACTTTATCTGAAACATAAGCACCGCTTAAAAACTCCATTTCAGAATAGTCATTTTCATATACCTTACCATCCTTAGTTACAACTTCGTAAATTTCAAAAGAAGGAATGTATTTAGAATCAGTTAAACCACCTTTAGCCATTGATTGTTGTTGTTGATATACCTTACCCGCAACTTTTTTACCTACTTCCATTGCTTCTGCTTTAGAATAAGTTTTTCCATATTCAGATTGAAAATCAGCTTTAACGGGCTTTCCTTCATATTTTTTAGCAACCTTTTTAGCTAATCCATCAAAACCAATTTTACCGCCTTTTGCGAAAGGCAAATCATCTTTTATAACTATTGTTTGCTTATGAACATCCTTCAACCTATCTTGAAAAGCATAGTATAAATCTTGTCTATTTTTTAACTGCTTCTCTTTATATTCAACAAATTCCTTATCGCCTAATTCAAGCAATCTTTTTTTGAAATCACCTAAAGTATCCCCATCTGTTTTACCACCTTTAGCGTACCCGTGTGGTGTTGGATATGCGGGATTATATGTTTGAGCATAGTACTGATGCACTCCTTGTGGTAATCCACCACCCATAGCGAATAAATCAACCTCATTCATAGTTCCCGTTTCTCCTACAAGACCCGCTTGACCAAATGGTGTAGGCAATGTTCCACCCGCTTCCATTTTAGCTTTTCGTTTTTGATATGCTACTTCCCAAGGCTCTGAACTAACCCTTCTTCTGTCTTGCATTAAAGAATGTTTTGTGCGACCACCTTTAGCGTATATATCAAGTGAATTAGATTCGTAATTTTCTGCTCTTTCATATAAAAAGTCAAATCCTTCTTTTCCTCCAACATATTGAATTGCAAAAGGGCTTAATCGTAATACATCATAATCCGTAAATTTATCTGCCATAAGGAAAAAGTCATTTGCATCTTTTTCTTTTCCAAATTGAAAAACAGTAACATTGTCATCCCAATCAATCTCCCCACCTTTAGCCATTTCACCCTCATCTCTTAACAGTTGCTTAAACGCCTTTAAAATGATTCCCAAGTCATATTTAAGCCCCTTTAAACCATTCGCATCGTACTCATCTTTATTATTTACATTATATCTTTTCTCAAAAGGATAATTGTTAGGTGAATTTTTTTGAGTAGGTATATAGACATAATTATTTCTTATTTCTATTGGTTTTGTTAATACAACGTATGAATACATTGTACTTCCAAAATAACCACCCGCAAAATTACTTGCATCTTCAACTTTTGGCAACAAAAGATTTATTTCATCAATTCTTCTTTTGACTGCAATAGGAAATTTTTTCGTAACACCACCTTTAGCCATTTTTCTTAAACCAAAAGGTTCGTTGTCAAGACCGCTATCAAATGTATATCCAATAGCATTAACTTTACCTAAAAACTCCTTAGTGCTTTCATAGTCCATATCACCATCCGCATACCTTTCTTGATATGTTTCTACAATTTCAGATAATTCTTTTGGTTGCTTTTCATAATCTTCAAATAAATCAATCTCTCCACCCTCTGCGTAATTAATATCTAATTTATCAATATCAACATTTGTTGGTTTATTAGCAACGCCTTTAATTGTATTTAACGTAAAACCATCAATAGTTTCACCACCTTCGGCTAAGTGTTCAGAATCAGCCATAATTTCGCCATTTGGCATTTTATGAAATCCTACGGGTATATCTCCACCTTTAGCTAATTTGTAATATTCATCATTTGAAACATAAGAGTTTTGTTGAAGCCATTTTACTAAAGGATTTTTAAGGGTTTTATCCCCTTTTGCTACTAAGTGTCCTTTTGAGTTTATAGTTCCTACTACCTTACCATCTTCGGTTTCTACCCTATCATTAAATACCACAAAATCATACGACAATTTATCAAAATCATAATCTGAAAATTGAGTTCTTGCAGATAATCGACCACCTTTAGCGTATCCGTGTGGTGTTGGATATGCGGGGTTATATGTTTGACCATAATATTGGTGTACCCCTTGTGGCAATCCACCACCCATTGCAAATAAATCAACCTCATTCATAGTACCCGTTTCTCCTACAAGACCCGCTTGACCGAATGGAGTTGGTAGTGTTCCACCCGCTTCTAAATAAGGAGGTGTTTTACCCTTATACCTATATTGACCTTTCGGTGCGGGTAAAGAGTTTACATCACTACGATTATCTCTGTATTCATAATATGTTTTACCATTTTTAGACTTTCTTTTTCCTCTAGGTAGTGCTTGTCGCTTTCCATCAGCAGAAATATCAGAAGTCAACTCTCTTTCTTCTCCACTTGATTTTTTTGGAAACTTGCCTAAATCCTTTTTAAACTCGGTAGACTTTATAAGTTTATCTAACTCATTCAAGGCTTGTTTATTGTCAGATTTTATATCCTTCTCAACTTTATCTTTTTCATCTTTCAGTTGTTTAGATAATTTATTTTTTGCTTCTGCCCAAGAAATACCCTCTTTCTTCATCAACTTACTTGCTTTTTGAGTAAAAGTTTCTTTTGTTGATTTTGTTTTAGGTTTAGCCTTTGCTTTAGCTTTTGGTTTAGCTTTTGGCTTAGAAGGAGTCTTCGTTGCTTTTTTAATTGCTTCGGGAAGTTCTTTTTCTAACCTCATTAATAACTTATCAAGTGCGGGTTCAACCTTTTTGTTAATGTCTGAATTTGTAAAGTTTTCAGACTTTTCCTTCATTTTTTTAAGGATATCTCTAACTGCGGGTTTTAGTTTGCTTTGGTCAATGCTATTGTATTTTTTTTCTAAACTCATAATGTTGTTTTTTTATAATTCTATTGTATCTAATTCGTCAAATGATAGGTCTATGTTTTCTATGTCCGATAAGAAGTCAAAATCATCCTCATCTTCTCCGCTTATTTTAGCGTTTATCTTCTTATTAATTAATCCCGTTAATTTATTAAAAGAATTAAATATATCTATATTGGTAAACTCTAATTCAGCAATATCGTTTCCTCTCCTTGAAATTAATGTATTTATAAACACATCGTTTATAGAAGCGGGAATCCCCGTTTTACTAGATTTAATTAAACCTACTTGCCTTTCTAATTCGGGAAAATCAATAGGCTCATTAATTCGGTCTAAAAACTCATTATCATCGTCAAAACCATTTAATAATGGCAATGCAATGTCATTAACGTATTTACCACTTTTAAAGAACTCATTTATTTTATTTGTTATTTCTTTTAAAGAAAAACTTGAAGATATTAAAGCCCTATAATCCCTAATAATATTATCCGCATTAAAAAGTAATGGTCTATTAATGTCCATTTGAGCATATCTATATTTCATAATACCAAGTAAATAATATGGCTTTAAAGAATATAAGTATTCTGCACCTACAAAACCTTTTGATAAACCCTTATGAGAAGTAATAGATTCTAATTCTAATTTTTCAATTAGGCTACTTTCAGATTCTAAATTAAATGTAGCACCTCCCATAAATTCATTTATATTATTAAATGGAAGATAAATTAAATCTTCGTCATCTACGATTGGGTACTTTATAATTAAATAATCTTTTGTTAAATCAGATAATCTTCCTAAAACTAAATTCATAGTAAAATAGGGAGTGCCATAATCTAAATAAGCATTTCTTTTTAAGTCTATCATTTTAAATTGTTTTCTACCATTTGTAAATACTTATTTCTTTCTTCAATGATTTCATTTTGATATTCTTGAGTATCTCTTTGAACTTGTGTTCTGTACTTATTAAAATATTCGTTTTTATCAATGATACCGCTTCTTAATTCCTCATCTATTTCACTTAAACTTTGGGTTCTTATCTGACTTGTAGTAGACATTGCTTGTGTAATAACGCCATTGAGGTATGTACTAATTTTATAATCACTCTCCCCATCAGCTTTCCTCTTTTTTATAATTTCTTTAATAACTTTATTAGGTGTTTTACTTAACTGTATTTGAACATAATCAGATGCTTTCTTAAATGAATTTGCTATTTGTAGCTTTGTATCATCAGAAGTTAATGATTGGTCTTCACTTGCCCTTAAACCACTAAATATCATAAGCCTTTTATCTACAACTTGTGATGGAAATTCACCTCTATCAATTTTATCAGCTACAAAATTCCTTATATAAGGCATACCAATGGTTTCTATTTGTCCGTGTGGAATCATACTACCTTGTGAACCACCATAATTTCTGCTTCCATTAGTCATTTTAAAGTTCCATCCCGCAGAAGCGTTCCACATCCAATATCTGAAAAATCTTGTATCTGATGTAAACGTGCTAATTTTGTTTATATCAGTTGTTTCTCCATAATTCTTAATCATAAATATTTTTAACAACCATTCTCCACCTATATTTTGAGGGAACATACAAAATATTCTAACCCTAACTCCCGAACGCTCTAAAACTCTTGCTAACATTAAGTTTGGCATCATTGAAATAAGCATTTGTTCGGGATTCATTTGAAAATTCTCACCGCTTGTAAAATATAAATCTACATAAGGTGCTATACCACCACCTTTTTTTTCTCTTATCGCATAAACCTTCTTGTTAGTAGTAGAAAACTTTAATCTAAAACCTTTACATTCTGTTACAATCTTACCATTTAAAAAAGGGAGAAAAAGACTTGATTTTGCATCATTTAAAACTTTTAATTCGGGGCAATTCTCAACCATTTCAGTTGTACCCTTTTGTCTTTTTTGAACCACTACCTCTTTATCATCTAAATTGTAATAGTTATAATCAACAGAACCTAAAGAAGACTGAAAAACATCTGATGAATCAATAACTTTTTTCTCTAATTCAGAATAATATTCAACGGGTCTGATTAAACCATTAGATGCTTGTGAAAAATCAAATACACCAATAGCCCTACTCGTAAATTTTAATTTAGATGGAGATAAATCACCTCCTAAATCTAATTCCGAATTTATGTCTTGTACGTTATCTTCAACCGCTTCAAGCAACTCTTGGTCAAGAAATGTACTCAAACCCGTGTTTAAATCAAATTGCTCATCAAACGACCTAGAATCGTTAGGTTTATAGCCCGTTTTATTAGCCCCTCTTACAATCTCTCTATTTCTAGTAACACTTTGTTCAGAACTAGGCTTTGTTAGGTTGTTATCGTCAGCTATTTTAATACCCTCACTTACCCAATCGTATGGGTCAAAAGAAAACTGTATGTAGTTATCAGCACTTGTCATTTATTTTATTTTTCCTTTATTACTTTCATTAAAATTGTTTATTAATAAATTAGCAAGTTGCGTATCTTCATCTGAACGCAAATCACTTAAAGGTTTTTGATTCTTGTTTTGTATTAAGTCGAAAAACTGTTTTGTATCTATCTCTAGCATAAGTGTTTCTCTTTGTTGCTTAGTAAATAAAGTTAAAAAGCTATTTACCGCATCTTCAAGAGTTTTAGGTCTTGGAATCTTGCTATCTCCCATTTCCTCATTAACTCTGTAAGCTATATATGTGTCTTTAAACGAAACCATAAGTCTTTGCGAAACAAAGGCTCTTGATGTAAAGTTATTTTTCTCAATAGCTTGTCTTAACCTAAATAAGAAATTAAATATAAAAGTTAGATTTACAATACTACCTTGTACCATAAAATTACTCATTATTTCATCAAGTTCATATTGTGGGTCGATAATCAATTCATAACAACTTCCCGCAAATCTATCTTGTAAAGATAAATCTTGTTTAAAATTTGCTTCGTAATCGGCATCCGCCTCATTTAATAAAGAGTTACCCGTAGCAATTACAAAAATATTTGCTTTACTAACAACTTTACCACGACCATTTTGAATAGTTGGTCTAACAATACTACCATCGTCAGCAACTTCATCGGGGTCTTTTATTTTTGATAGTCCATCATTTAATACACCCGCAGTATTTGGGTCTAACTTAGGCAATTCATCAAGCAGTAATACTGCTCCCGAAAATGGTTTTCCCGTTTTAGGACTTATTTCGGGCATAAATAAATTACCAAAAGCATCGGTTAATCTTCCTTCTTGGTATCCATCAATTGTTTGACCTCCAATAACATCTAAAGGGGATGTAAATTGATTACAATTCAATGTAATAAGTTTGTAATTCAAGGCTTTAGCTACTTGACCCGCAATATAGGTTTTACCCGTACCCGCACCTCCGTATAAATAAACATTGTTACCCGCTTCCATATCAGAAAGTATTAAATCAAACACCCTTCTTTTTTGACCATCAGAAGTTTTTACGGGTACACCTTGAGGATTAACAACTTGAATAGTTTGAGTTTTACCAATTAAATCAATAAGACTTTTATCAAGATTGTTTTTACCTAATTTTGCTTTACTTAATCTTTCGTCTACAATTTTAGAAACCTCTGACTTATTAACTCCTTGGGTTACAAGTTTGTCAATAGCTTCTGAAAATTCAGTAACCGCAAAACGAATGTCGTTATCAACCGCTTGATTGTCATCAGTTATCTCTAGTGCATCTAATTTAGCTAGTTGTTCTCTTGCATCTGAAACAATATCGGGTGCAGTATTCGGGTCATTAATAAGGTCTAATAGTTGTTGCTTATCCATAATTTATTACTTTAAATCAATTTTATTTTTTATAATTTTTTTAGCATCTTTTGTTTGCAAATCATTCCATTTATTTGAAAATTCCTCCCACTTTTCGTTAAGTGAATTTGATAAAACATAAAAAGGAACATCTTTTCTTTTTTCAATTTTCCAAACCTCATTTTCTATAAAAACAGTTGGAGTATCAGATTTTGTTATACTATAAACACCAACAATTGCTTTATTTGTTTTGGATGGGTCATATTGTTTAGGCTCAAAATCTAACCTAAATTTACCAACGTTATTAGTTTCTTTATCGCTTACTTTAAAAGCAAAATAATCCTCTGTCATTGTTGGACTACCGCTTTCCTTTAGCTTTTTCATATTAATAAAGGTAGGTATCAAAACTATGTTTTCCAAAGTTTCCTCTATTTCGGGATTGTCTTTTAAAAAGTCATCTAGTTCTTTTTGTTTATCGTCTTCACCTTCGTCTTCACCTTCGTCTTCGCCTTCTCCCTCTCCTTGACCTTCTTCTTCACCTTCTTCTTCACCTTCACCTTCTCCTTCACCTTCACCCTCACCTTCTTCTTCGCCTTCGCCTTCGCCTTCTCCTTCTTTTTCTTCACCTTCACCTTCACCTTCACCTTCTCCCTTACTATTACCTTTAGCCTTTTCTCTATTATCATCATCAGTAAAATCGGCATCTACATCTCCATCTGAAACTTGTTTTAAGAAATCTTCAATATCTATTTCTCCATCCGAATCTCCATCTTGAGTATAGGAAGATTGTGCATCATCTACACCAAATATTTTATCTATAACATCATCTGTTAAAGTTCCAACTTGCGTGGTTGTTTTCGGGGTTTCAATAAAACCAAGTTGAATACTTAGGTTAGTTGCTAAATTTCTCTTTTTTTCCGCTAAAGTTTTTCCTAGAAACTCTAGTTGAGGTTTATCTAATTGTTCGCTGATTAAGAAATTAGTAAAACCATTAACAGAGGAATTATTTGGAAACCTTCTTCTTACTTCGTCTTCGCTTACACCATCAAGTAATTTCCTTGTAATGCTAATAGCCCAATTTTCGTTATTTTTAATATCCATCTTAATTTATTTTACCTCCTTGTTCAAATCGTGAATCTACATTTAGAGCATTAAACTCTGATGAATTAGCAAACTTAACTTGGTTGCTATCAAAAGTACAATAAGACAAAGAAGCATCGTCAATAGTCTGTTTGTTACTATCGGGTATAAACTCATAAAAAACATACCCATCATACGTAGTATATAACCTAATGTATTCTGTGAATTTTTGCCAATGTCTAATTATTTGCCAAGCATACATTTTAGTTTCTAAACTTCTTTTATCTAGCGTATTAATGTTTGACCAAAAATCAAAATCATATATATTATAATTAACTCTCAAGAAATCTAAGAAATCCCTTATAGGTCTTTTTTCTACTCCAAATCTTGAAAAATCAATAGGGTTTTTAATATCTAAAAAACATCTATAAATAAACTCTCCCGTGTTTGGATTTAATTTTTTAATCATTTGTGAATCAACCCCCGCCTTATCACCTCTTGAATCCCAAGAAGTTGCAAAAAATTCAGACATTTTTCTTTTTACTGCAAAATAGTGAGCGTTATTCGTTTCGTATGTTTTCCAATTTGTAAAAAGAACATTTGTTCCGTGATACACCGCTAAAGGCTCTTTTGTTTTTTCATTTATAACTTTAGAAACATTTGTGTAATTGCCCGTACCATACGCTTCTTGCCAATCACCAAAAAACAATTTAAAATTCTCTGTTTGAACTCTTAAAAATTCAGAATCAGTTAATTGACTTGGTTTACCATTTATAGAAGGTATTTTACAAGGGGTGTATTTATTATCCATATTCCCCCAATCAGAATCGTATGCTTTTAAAAGCCTAGATTTAATGGAATCAGTTTGAGCCAAATCTTGCTGACTTAACTCTCTTAGCATAAATGTAAATCTTTTTATTTCTCTTAGGTAAAAAGCAATTTCCTCATTTGAGAGTGCAACTTTTTTAAGTTCTAATTCAGTTCCTAAAGATTTTATTCTAGCTTTTAAATAATTTTTTTGACTTGAAAAATCAATTAAAGGTTCTAAAACCTTAACATCCTCTATTTTTAATTTCTTAGATATAAACCCAAATTCTTGCCATCTTAGAAATTGTCGTCTTGAAGTATTAGTAAAATCAGAAAGCAATATCCTTTTGTTTTCATCATCTACAAGCACCTCTACAACATTACCCGTTTCGGTATCTACAAAATCTAATGAATATGTGTTTTTAATTCGTTTATCCACTAAAGGAACTACCTTATAGCCTAATTTAATTAAATCTTCAATAGCTTTTTTTTCTTGTTTTTCTAAGTCATTAAGACCCGATGCTTTTTCGTCAAAGAACTTTTCAAAGTTAAATTTTTCTTCATTTTGAAGTGTATTACTATTACCCCACATACTTAAAGCTACATCGTAATACGGAGGTGTCTTAGCACCCGAACCTATACGCCAATATGCCTTATCGTTTCTTTTAATTACTTTAACTTTTCCATATCTAATGGTATAGATTCTATCATCTTCATTTATTCTAAAATCTAACTCCCTTCCATATCGTCTAGTGCTTGGATTTTTTAATATATATTGTTTATATAGTTCATTAAAGCTATTAAAAAATTGAGGTTCTTCCCCTCTATCTGAAACGTTTATGTTTCTTACAACATCTCCAATCGGACTAAACATATCTTTAGCGATTTGTATTAATCTATCGGGTCTTGGAAATTGCCCTTTATATTGTATAACAACATCAGAAATAAACTTAGATTGCATTAAAGTATATTCGGGCTTGTATCTTTTCCAAACAGTACCATCATTGTCAGTCATTGAACCTCCATTGATAAAACTTAATAGTTCGGCTTCCGAAAACCTACTACCACCCCAATATGTATCTAAAGCATATAATTCCAAATAATACTCATCAACTGATTTTTCTGCTTTACTTATTAATCCTTTAAATGAGCCTTCTTTTACTTCAACGTATTGTCCTATTAGTTTTTTTAAATCAGCGTTAGTTACTTCCGTTTTTACCATCCCACCACTTGCGAATGATGTAGCATCAAGAGAACCAACTAAGGCATCTACCTCATCGTGTAAACTTACCGCACCACCTTTTTCGTATTTAGAAGTGTTGTCTGTTCCGCATTTATGACAAACGTACATATCATCCCCACCATCTTTTTTATCCCAAGACCAATCGCAAGAACCACATTCAATAGTGCCACCTTTAGCATAAACATCTCCAAAACCATAAGTTGATTGTAAATCAGCCATTGCTTCATTTGGGTCTGTAACTATTGCAGTTGTAACTCCACCCATAGCATAAGCTAAATCTTTACCGCACATTGTTTTACCTCCATACTCGTATTCGGCATTGCAATCAAATTTTAAATCATTTGGCACTTCACCTCCATCAGCAAAAGACACTCCACCACCGCTTTCGTTTATTGATGAAAGTATTTGTCGATTAGTAAGCATCTTTCCGTTAAAACTACGCTTCTTATTATCACTAACTGCATTTCTAGTAATAACAACTTCTCCACCCTCCATTTCAAGTGGTTGACCCGTAGATTGATTTAATGCTTTTATTCCACCTTCACTATGTCTTTTACCAACTAGCATACCTCCCGCATCTCCCGAAGCGTGAACAATCTTATTTTTTATTTTTCCATCGGGGTTAAAATCTGTTTGACCACCTTTTTCAAAATTACCTCTTTCTACCTTTTTAGTTGGATAGCCAATTTCAGAATAGGCTCTATTTCTTGGAAGTTTAAAACCACCTTCTTCAATAATTGTATAATCACTACTGCTACCATCAATAATCATATACCCATCTACCTTTTGTTTTATTTCATTAAGAGCAACTTTACCTTTTCCAAAAAAATCATCAATAACTTCAAGAGGAACAAACCTACCCGATTTACCATATCTTTCTAATGCTCTTTTAACGATTTTATCTTTAGGTACATTATCTATATAAACAACAAATATTTTATAACCAAGTTTTTTTAATAAAGCAATTAATGGAAGATATGATTTTGTACTGTTCATTGTTCCATCGTAAATTACATCAGTCTTACAAGGCATCCCTATTGTTTTGTCTGAAAGCAATGTATTTACTATGTCTTTTGTTTCAATGTGTGTTTGAGATGCGTTCCACCCTTCGTATTCGGGCAACTTAGAACGAACTTCATCTGCATCTATTCTTAATAGTTCTTCTGATAACAAATAAGGTGCGTATTTTCTTAAAAAAGTTGATTTACCACTTGCGGGAGAACCCCCCATTAAAATAGCTATTGGCTCATCACTTTCAATACAAACTAATTTATCTTTAAATTCTTGTAATATCTCTCTGTGTAATTTTTGTCTTGTAGGACTATATCTTTGAGTAGATTTATTAAAGTGCATTGACTTTGTTTGTGGCAATGAATTTACATAGTCTGTTAGAACTTTTATTGATTCTAAGTCTATCTTTCTATTTCCTTTTGAATCAAACAACCTATCTTGCATCTCCTTACTCATTGAAGTTTCAGTTAATCCACCTTCTTTATAGTATTCAGACCAATTAATTTCTTCTATATTACCGCCTTTAGCCATCTTTAATTCTTTTTTATCAATGATTGATGCTTTACCACCCATAACCGAAGAATAAACACGAGCCATAGCCCATTGTTCTTTTGATGTTACAGTTGGTCTTACAGATTGTGGATTGGTTTTATAAGCACCAATTCCTTTGTTATATATTTGTTGAAGTCCTTTTTTAGAAACACCCGTTTCTTTAGACACATCACTAAGACTGTGTGAAGCATCTTTTTTATGATTATATTTCTTATTGAATTTTTCTTTCCAAGTAGCCATAATTCTAGTATAGTCAATTCACAAATATAGGCATTTAATTGGAATATTAAAATTTATCTCTAAGAATAATATTTAGTAATTCAATGCGGGGTTTAAGGTTTTAACAAACAATACACTTTCATTGTTTTCTTTGTCATTGTTTAACAATGAAAAAGCATCTAACCAATCTTGTGCTTCGTCAAAGTCCATACCCTTGGTTTTAAGTAGTATATCTATACTTACCCAATAGTCATAAATAACTTTTTTAGGGATGGTATCACTAACCCCAATAATAGCGTTTTCAAAACCACTAGCTATAATGATACTTTCATTCGACCCAACTAAATTTCTGTCATAAAGTTGCTTTAGTATTTCGTGCTTATTATTTATGGTTTTTACTTCATTTATTTTTTTTCTCATTTTGTTGCTTTTAGCCCTTTTAAGCAATATCTACAAAAGGTATGGGTATTTTTATTATTTTTGTTTTAATTATTATATAAATATACAATTATGGAAGGTATCTTAGATATTAAAAGTACTCAATTTTTAGGCGGAGTAAATGTGCATAACGTAATCACTATTGGTCTTTTAGGTCTTTTAGTTTACAAAGCATACAAGTAAAAAATATTCTCTTTTAAATAAGAGGTTTTTTTATTTTTTTTGAATTTAGCCACCTTACTTACAAGTGTGGTTAGATTTTTTTTGTCTTATATCTACGTTATTTAGCTAGTAAATATCCACCAACAAAACCAACTCCCGCCCAAAAAGAATTTTTTTTATAGAATGGTTGATATATAGTTATAATTACATTCTGCATCTGTATAGTTTCTGTATATGGGTTCTTATTAATCAATAATACTTCGGGATTAGACTTTCCAAATAGATTAACTTTTTTATCAGCTATATAAATTGAAAAGTCATTTTTCACCCTCAAACTATCAATTCCCACACCAAAATCACTAGAATAACCACTTATTGAATACCAACCCTTTGGCTCTTGGTAATCAAAATAGTTTCTGTACTGTATTGGACTACTAGAAGATGAATCGACAACCACTCTGTTGTAGGGTATAAAAACTGTATCTATTTTGGTGCTAGTAACAACACTCACTTTAGACTTAATTCTCTTTAAGCCATCTATTTCAATCAACCCATTATCAATAGCTTGTTTTTGTGTAAGAATTATTTGGCTTTGTGAGTTTATTTTATCCCCATTTTTTTTAATTTCTGTTTTAAATCTTTGGTTTTCTATGTCAAGATTTGATATGTTTCTTAAAAGGTTTTTATTTTGAACATCCTTTTCACACGAATCAAGCATAGATATAACCAAAAACAATAATGTAACTAATAATAAAATGCGATATACTTTTTTCATCAATACTTCTTTACTCATTAAATTTCCTTTTTCTCATTGTTTTTAATAAACTTAGTCAAAGACTTTAATAAAGTATCTGCTGAAAATAGCATCATAGTGGCAAATACAAGCAATACTACAAATATCCATAGCTTGTGATTCTCTACTTTAAATAGATAATAAAATGAAGCTACATAGCTTACGATTGCGATTAGAGTTGTTTTAAACTCTTTAATGTTTTTTAGTTTTTCCATTAAGACATAAATTTTAAAATTATTGTTCCGTTATAACCCTCTAGCATTGTGTCTATGTGGTAATGTTTCTTAAATATACTTTGAATTATCTTATTTGATTGATTCGGATTATTTAAAGTATTTGATAAAATTATATGTTTTGGGTTTAACCTAATAATTCTTGATATAAACAAATCCCAATTATCAAATGATTGGTTAGTATCTAAATGAATCAAATCATACTCTTGTATGTTTATCTTTTCTAATTCATTGTTAATGTAGGTACAGTTATCATAATCTCCAAATTCTTTAAAATGTTTATCATCAATAGAATTAAGGCATACTTTTCCTTTAACGTACTTTATGTAGTTAGCTATAAACCCCTCATCTGAAATATTTAAAAAAACAGATTTAATTCTATGTGAATTAATTAATCTTTGAATTTCTATAAGTTGATTAAATAAATCTCCTTTATTCTTTTTTGTATAATCTAATATTTTATCTATCTCAATCATAATAATAATTTAATCTAGGCATTAAGCAAAGTTAAAAAAAAATAAACCGATATTATCTCATATCGGCTTGAAAGCAACTGTTACTACAATAACCCTCTTTTTCTGTTGGATTACCACATAAGCTACATTCATTTTCTAAAGCATCTTCAATAAATGGATTTCCTATATCTAAATAACTCATATCTTAATTTTCTATTATTTCTCCCGTTTCTTGATTTATATAAACGAGTTCTGTTTGTTTTACTACATTTTTTTCTAACATCTCAACTCTATCTATGATAGCAGATGTTGAATACCTTTTAACACCATCTTTACTAGTGTATTGCTTACTTGATAAGGTATATCCAATTCTAATCTTATCTGTTTTTTCAGCACCCATAGTTTGGAGTGCTTCTATTGTTTGACTAAAGCCGATAAAACATATTGAATAAAATCTCTCTGCTTTTTTCTTTCTAATAACTAATTCTACCACTTTTGGGTTAGAATAGTTTAAATCAAATATTTTTGCATCTATTGTCATAAAGAATAATTGTTGTTAGCTAAAATAATAAAATTAAATCATATTGTGGTCAATGGCTAGTAAAAACTTATTAAAAGATTCTTCACTAAAAGAGTTTAACCACTTCTGAACCACATAGTTTCTTGCTGAATTTCTTATAACAGAGTCTTTCTTTTCTTTAGCATTATTATAATTCTTGTTACTGCTCTGTATCACATCAGCATAGGTAGATTTGCGAATTTCCTTTACACTCTCCTTTTTTCCATACTCCATAGCTTCTTCAACTAAAGATTTAGAAAAAACCAATAATGAATTTCGTTTAATAAAATCATAAGTTACACCTCCATAATCATAAAACCTTTTATCTTCCCGATTAGAGAACATTGATTCTAAACTTGTTTTAGTGATTTCAACTTTTTCATTAAGTGTAGGTTCTTTCGGTTGATTTTCAATTTTACTTACTTTATCCCTAATAGCATATATTACTTTTCCACGATATACTTTATAAGCATTTAATATTTTTGAAATATAAAGTGGAGTAAAATTTTGATAATGTTCGGCTTCTACCTCTAAATCTCCTTTGATAGATAAATCTATTGCTTGTTTTATATCAACAAGATTTAATTCATTAAAATTTTCACGAATAAAATTTAGATTAACAAAAAGTTCTTCTTGTGAAAGTTCTTCTTTGATACCTATGTAATACCTCCATTTACCAACTAAGTCTATCAATGGTTTTAATTCATCATTAGATGTAAAATCACGTATCTTTTTTAAACCTCTATACGCTTCATAGATTTTTATTTTATTATCGCTAAAATCACTCTTTATTAAACCAATCGACTTGCTTTGCTTTGTCAACTGCTGATTGTGTTTTTGTAAACCTTTCATTGGATTTCTTTTTATTGATTATTTCATTAAGATAGCTTTCCATTTTTGGACTAAATAAAGTTTGCGGTCTTAGATAGTCTGACATATCTGTATTAAGCCATTTTGAAGTTTTAATATCAATGACTTTTTTAAAGTCTTTTTCATTATAGCCATCCTTTACCCTAGCATTAATAAACACTACTGTTTGCTTGTTTTTTGTTGTAAACTTTTTACTTGTTTTTTCATTAAGATAATCAATAACTATTTTAATTAAATCATTGTTTGATTTTATTGTTTTTTTATTGATTGATTTCAATGGTTTTTCAATGATTTTTTCATTAACTAATTTAACTGTGTTTTCATCAACTACTTTCATTATTTTTTCATTGATTGACTTCAATGATTTTTCATTGTTTTTTTCAATGTTTACATTTTTATTCCTAACAACCTTTATAATTAAATTACTATTTGTTAATTCAATACAAACACCATTGTTTTTTGCATTAAAAAACTTCAATCCAAAACGTAATATCCTATAAAAAGTATGCTTATTGTAATTGAATGTACTTTTAAGTTTTTTCAATTGAATAACGGATGTATTTCCATCATCAATTTGACCTAAAACATATATCCAAAACAATTGATACTCTATTGGTTTTTTATAAAGGTGGTTAAGAAATTTTATTAGCATAAAGTCTATTCTACAATATCATCTATTTTAACACCTAAAGCATTAGATAATATCTTTGCGGTATTGGTATGAAAGTTAGTTAGTTTTCCATTAACTATTCTATTGATTCTATCTTTACCAATCTCATTGCCATTTGATTTAATCAATTCATATAAATCTGTTTGTGTTAATCCTCTTTCAATTAGGATTTTTTGAATCTTTGTTACTTCGATTTCAATTTTTGCCATTGTTCTAAATTTAAAATTAAATAAAAGTGCGTTACGCATTGTTTCAGCATAACGCACTAAAGTTTGTTGTTTATTATTAATACTCTTTTTTTGCAAGTTGAAAGAATTTTATTGATGATGTGTACTTTCTAATATCATCAGCCATTTCAGATTCTTTATCCCAACCAATCCAATCTCCATCGGGAGTTGCTTTAACGAAAATACAGTTACCAAGTATTTGGTGTGTGTTACCATCATTGTTTTTAATTTCGATTCCTCTTGACCATTGACCAAAAGTTCCTTCCTCATCACATACTAAATGTAATTGGTGGTCATCTTTAAGACGACCTAACCAAACCCTTTCAACCATCTGTGATTTGCAATCTACTAGTTCGTAAATTCGTTCAAGTCCGATATTACCATTTGGAGTTACTTCTTTGAATTGAATTAAATCTAATAACGCTTCATCCATTGTCTTTTTAGGTTGGACATCAACCATAGCTATTTGTGTCATAGTTTCTAGTGTTTAAGTTTCTTTAAGCAAATATACAATTATCTTCAAGAATAAAAAATTGTTTCCATTGATTTATTTGACATTTTTCAATCAATTTAGTTGCACTATTTTTTTAAATAGTTGCACCATTTTTTTATTTAGTTGCACCTCTTTTTTTTAAAGTGTTTTAAATCAATAATTTAAACCCCTATTTAGTTGCACCATTTTTTTAAATAGTTGCACCATTTTTTTATTTAGTTGCACTTGGGTTGTTTTTTGCAGTATCTTCTTCCCCTAAATCCATAAGTGTTTTAGTAACTGCATAGTTGTATCCAATCAAAAAACTTATATGGTTTAAGTCTATCTCTGTTTTTAAACCCTTCCAAGTAAAATCAACATTTGATAATTTGTTTTTAAGACCATTTTCGACTGTTTTAAACATTAAGTCTTGGTAATCCTTGTATTCTTCTTTTGTTTCTATTGAAATAGAGCCGATGTATTCTTTTGCATCCATAATTAATTTATTTTTTATCGTTATATTTTAATTTTAATATTTTAGATATTAGTTCTTTTCTTTTACTTCCTTGAGGTAGTGTATCAACCTTTTGTTGTAGCTTTTGTATTAATTTCTTTTTCATAGTTATTACATTAAAACCTTAACTTCAATTAAGTAACACTAAAGAGTATTCCCCAATACACATAAATTCTTTATTGTTGTGCCTTCTTTATCCGTTAAGGTTAGTTATTATTTTGGTACTACTGATTCTATTGTTTTATCTAGCCTTTCATTCCTTTCTTCATCAGTTAAGTCTTTCCAATCAAAAGGAATCTTAAACTCTCCTTGCATAAGTTTATCCATTGCACTAAATACAATTCTTTCTTTATATCTAACCTTGTCTGACAAATCTCTATTCTCATTTACAATAGACCCTAAAGTTAAGAATAATTCCATCATTCCAACGATAGTATCAAATTCCATTTTACCTTCATTTAAAGCGTTTTCTATGGTCATATTATTTTGTTATAAAAGTTATCACTTTATCAATCAAAACACTTACGCTTTGATAGATAAGTTTATTTTTTTTAGATTTAAAAGAATACTTTGATTTTAAGTTTTGTAAATCATTAATCAAATCCTTTATCTTTAATGAATCCCCTTTGGTTAATTCTAACTGAATCTTAGCTTCTGCATTTGCTTTTTCTTCTGCTTCTTTTCTCTGTATGTCTTGAATTTTTAATCTTTCAGATTCGATTAACTCATCTTTTTTTCTGTTTTCAGCAACTAACTTTTCATTTTCTTTTTGAATACGTATAGTTTCTAATCTTTCGTTTTCCAAAACCTCTTGTCTTGCTTGTTCAGTTTTACGCTCCGATTCAATAAAAGCATTATGTTTTCTTTTTTGAACATCTAAATAAGATTCCCAAACTTCTTCATCCATTGTAGCTAAATCTAATTCAGCACACAAAGGATTAAACTCAACAAGCATTTTTACTCTTTTAGTCTGTAAAGCTAAACGCTTATCTCTTTCTATATTTATAAAGTGATTTTCAGCATCATTTAATTTTTGCTCCATTTCTTGATTAACAATAATCTCTTTATTTTTTATTGCATCAATAAATCTACCTCCCGTAAGGAAAAACTGCTTGTTAGCAGTATGCCATTTATTAATTCCTTGGGTTCTGTTTTTTATTATCTTCTTTTTTAATGAGTTGAAAATAGGTATATTTTCCTCACTTAACTCTAAGAAAGATACCTCTTGAAAGTCTTGAATTAAAAGTTCTCTTTCTGCTAAAACAGATTTTAAACCTTTTGTTAACTCTGTTGCTTTTGTTACTTCTAATCCAAATTCATTTGTGTCAATCATCTTGTTAATTTTTATTAATTTCTTTAGTAATATTTTCAATCTCTGCTTTATACTGCTTTCTATACAGTAAAGGAATGTCTGCTTGGAGTTTTATTGGAAAATGGAACACTAACTCATAATCTTGATAAATGTACCTTAAAACCTCTGTATTGCTTCTTTCAATTATCTTAGATAAAACTTTATTTAAAACTTCTTCTTCTGCACCCATTACAAACATCATATCTATTTTGGCTTCAAAGTCTACATATCCATCTGACTTCCATTCTAGCAAACCGCCATTAGACTTAACCCGATGCTCAACTAACGCTGAACAACGGAGTAAGTGTTTTCTTTTTTTATAATCCATTATAAATTATTTTTTTTCCAATCCCTTATATCTCTTAAAGCATTTTTGAGGGTTAGTTCATATCCATCTAAAATACTTGTTAGGTTTTCTTGGAAATTTTCATCTACATCTAATTCGATTAGTTTTTGATGACACATTACAACATCTTGTATAACACATTCAGAATTATCTTTGCATATCTTTCTTAATTGTCTTTTTTTATACAACTTCATAGTTAGTTTATTTTAAATATTAATACTTCTTTTTTTAATTTCACTTGACAGAAAAATTATATTCTG
>TARA_B110000114_G_scaffold76883_1_pt1 | contig 33148 bp, 30 predicted proteins | sample TARA_B110000114 | Tara Oceans TARA_B110000114 (sample SAMEA4397311) | marine metagenome | biome: Polar Biome; feature: [SRF] surface water layer (ENVO:00010504); material: water (ENVO:00002006), including particulate matter (ENVO:01000060) such as... | depth 5 m
TGTTCAGGCATTTGTGCTGAGATAAATCGCTTCTTCGAAGATCAGAACCTATTGCAATATCGTTCATTTGGTTACGGCCATTCGTTCGGCGTATTGTCACATTACTACGGCCGTGAAGCCGGACTCGAACTGCGTGAAGATATCGACACAGTACTAGAGCCAGGTATGGTTATTTCAATGGAACCTATGCTGACATTGCCATTGGGCACACCGGGTGCGGGGGGTTATCGTGAGCACGATATTCTGGTTATCGGGGAAGACAATAGTGTCGAAAACATCACGCACTTTCCCTATGGGCCTGAGCATAATATCGTTAGCGCTTAGTAGCCCAATGAGCAAAGAGCCAAAAAGCTGAGTGAAAAAAGAATATGACATCTGGTAAGTAGGGCCAGGTGTTACATCCACTTTTAGCAGCTAGACCGTCTCAAATAATGGTTCCATTTATTTCCAGCCTTGTAACCAACGGCTATTGTCTCTTAAATCGTGCCAGTTGATTGAAATAGCAGATTTTGATAAAACCGCCTCTATTCGACAAGAAGTCACCCTATCCTCCTCATCAAATTTAATTTCAGAAATCACGAAATGTTTTTCTCTATTGACCGGCGTTACAGTGGTCCACTTGCTGTTGAGTAACTTTTTGGGGTTAATTTTATTCATTTTAATATAGGCTTTTTATCGTCGAATATTTTTATAGTTCTCACAACCAAAAAGATTAGTGAGTTTCAGCTTAGACCTTCTTTTCTTCGGCCAGGAAAGATTCCCGCCTGAACACATAAATACCTGAACTAATGATAATCGAAATGCCCAGCCAAGTGATGGTATCAGGAAAATCATCAAAAAAGACGTAACCCAGAAACGTAGCGCCAATAATTTCAACATATTGAAATGGCGCGAGCGTTCCTACGGATGCTAGTCGAAAAGCATTAGCAACCAATAGATGAGCAACCGTTGCTATTAAACCAAGCCCCCCTAACAGCAGCCATTCAAATGTTGAAGGCCAAACTGCAGTAATTACCTGAACCTGATACTCTGTCCCATATATTAAGGCCATACTCATCACTATAAAACCAAAAATTCCAGCCAAAAATTGCAAACGAATAGGGTCTTCAGTTTGAACTAATTTTCGAGTCAGCAGGATATAAAAAGAAAAGCAAACGGCGGCACCAACGGGGAGTAAAACTGGCCAACCCACTTCGGCAAAGCTAGGCCTAATGATAATCAAGGCACCCAATAAACCGATGCTTATGGCACAGAAACGTCGCCATCCTACTTTTTCACCCAGAAAAACAGCGGACATTAGTGTCACCAACAGCGGTTCGATAAAAAAGATTGATATAGCGTCTGCAATCGGCAAATACTTTAATCCACTAAAAAAAAATAAAGTAGCGAAGGCAATGAATGCACCACGAAGCGCATGCAGGTAAAGTAATGAAGTGAGCCATGGGCCACGGGTACGCAGCAATAGCGGTGCCATGAATAGTATTTGAAAAAAGAAACGGCTCCAAGTCACTTGTCCGGCAGCGATGCTACCTGAAAGCCACTTAGCAATCGTATCGATACCTGGCAGAAATAACATAGCTACTATCATCATTAACATTGCTTTGGCAGAGTCATTTTGTGTCATATTTTTTTTCACTCAATGAAAAGCAAATCTTATAAGTTTATATAGTGTTTAAAAAAAACATCATCTATAAATAATAAATCAAAATTTTATCAAACTGATTTTTTGATTATGGTGGTTATCCAGTTTGAATACTATTCTCAAATGATTTTCTAAAGTGCCTAGTTATTGGGTGTAAAATTAGACTACCTTGACAACTCTGACTATTTAAATTTTTAAAAATAATTGCTTCATATATTGCTCTCTGTTTCACATTGATCGAATCATCAAGTCATTCCTTAGCTCATAATAAAACAACCATCTTGAAACTGAATCACACGCAATGCACAATGCGCAAGTAAGATTTCACCGATGGAACATAAACTCATGACTGAGAGACCTAAATTATTCGTAACCCGTCCACTACCAATGAACATTACGGATAAACTCGCTACTGATTTTGAACTAACGCTTCGGCAAGAAGTGACCGCGCTAACGCCCTCTGAAATCACTCATATATTTGCAGCATTCGACTGCGTGCTAACAACCTTTGGCGACGTCTTCAGCGCCTCTGATTTTAAATCTAATCAACGCTGTCTATTGCTGGCTAACTACGGCGTTGGTTACAGCCATATCGACATTCAAGCGGCAAAGGCTGCTGGGGTCACCGTTACCATTACACCGGGTGCAGTTACCGAGGCAACAGCCGACATTGCGATGATGCTAATGTTGATGGCAGGCAGGCGCGCCAGCGAAGGCGAGGCCTGTGTTCGGGCTGGTGAGTGGACCGGTTGGCATCCGAATCAGTATCTCGGTCAGCATATCACGGGGAAAACGCTGGGTATCATTGGCATGGGTAGGATTGGGCAAGCCGTTGCGACTCGAGCTCATTTTGGATTTCGGATGAACGTGGTCTTTTTCAACCGATCTCAGGTCATCCCTCTAGACCTTCCCGATGCCCGACAATTGAACACAATATCGGAGGTAATGGCACAATCAGACTTTATTCAAATCTGTGTTCCCGGGGGTGTTGGTACTTGTCATTTAATTGGAGCGGAGGAACTGGCTTCAATGCAGGCACATGGCGTAATTATTAACACTTCCCGAGGTGAGGTCATTGATGAAACAGCTTTAATCAACGCTTTAGTCAATCACCAGATTTTCGCTGCTGGCTTAGACGTATACGAAAACGAGCCCATTATACCCAAAGCACTCAGCAACCTGCCCAATGTCACGTTATTGCCACACATGGGAACCTCCGTGCTGGAAGTAAGAGAGTTGATGGGAATGTTAGTTATCGACAGCTTGCGCGCTTTTATTGCAGGTAAACCTATCCCCAACGTGGTATCACATTGATGTATTTTAACTTTAGGACTCAGGCCTGAAAATCTCTTACGCCTGGGATCAATTTGAGAATAGTAAACTTAACCATTGCGCTTCAATCGTTTTTCTTAACTAAAATAACTAGTATTTCAGTCCATGATCAAATAAGGCAATAGAACAAGATTAATGCCCTGAAAGTCTCAAATTTACAGCTATTATTAGTGTTACTTAAACATTTTAAAGGAATAATTTATGTTGAAGATAAGGACATCTAACCGGTACTTGTTCGATACTATTTTTGTTACGACACCTCGCTATAAAATATCAATGCTTCGTTTATGTCAGTTTTTTTTATTGACTCTCTTCATGGGCCATCCGGCTATTGCTGAGCAAGACTTGAGAGACTCTTCACAGGTTATTCAGGCAATCAAAAATTTAAATTGGATAACGGAAGAATTTCCACCATTTAACTACCGAGATCCTAGTACTGGAGAGATTACAGGTGCTTCAGTCGAAGTTTTAATGCAGATTTTCTCCAAATTAGGAATAAAAAATGAGGACATCGACCTTAAAATTTACCCCTGGGCGCGGGGTTATCACAAGGTTTTAAATGACAGTAAAACCGTTTTATTTTCGACTACATATACGTTGGACAGGTTGCAAAACATGAAATTTTTGGGCCCGATTGCACCCAATGTTATTGCGGTCACTGCACTCAAGTCCAGACAATTGAATATTACGTCAATAGAGGATCTGAATCAGTTAAAAATCAGCGTAGTAAGAGACGATATTGGTGAAGAGCTTTTAGTTGGACTCAAAGTTAATCCTGAGGCAATCGACCCACTTAATTCTGGATTGAGCATGGTAAAAAAACTAGCTTCTGGAAGAGTAGATGCTGTTGCCTATACCTTCATCACGACATTAAGCCTATTTGAACAAGCAAAGATTAATCCAGCCGATTTCGAAATAATCTATGTATTAAAACAGTCTAGCATGGGCTATGCCTTCCATAATTCGACTGACGCTCGAATTCTAGAGCCTATGCGTAAAGCGTTAGATGAGTTAATTATTGATGGTACACGACAAAAAATACTGACTAAATATGGCCTAGGATTATCGAATGATTAAATTCAAGAATTCGATTGGCTTACGTCTACTGCGTTACGTCTTTGCTTGCTATCTCGTTGTTGCATTAGCTGTTACTGGCTTACAACTTGTCTTTGAATATCGCCATGTTAAATCCAATTTATTCATTCAATTATATGGTCTAGAAAACACATTCAAGAACAGCATCATGACTTCACTATGGTCATTTGATACGCCTCAACTTGAAACGACACTATTTGGTATGCAAAAAATAGATATGGTATCGGGCATTAAAATTGAGAACCAACAACGAGAAATTATTGCATCTATTGGCACAGTATTAAGCGAGGACAGCCAGATCGTTTCAAATGAACAGTTGGATCATGCCGGTCTATCTCAGGCGACAATTATTCAGTCTAACGCCACTAAAAGATTAACGTTGTTTGAATACCGGTTCCCAATCGAATATCAGGAAGACCCAAGTGGTTCAATTGACTTACTAGGCTATGGCGTTATATACGCCAGCGAAAACACGATAATTGAACGTGTTAAATATAGCTTCATATTAATCATTATCAACTCGGCCATAAAAACAATTGCGCTTTGGTTTTTCTTTCTATTTTTTGCTCATCGAGTGATTGGACGACCCCTTAAAACATTGGCAAACGTAGCAAGCACTCTTAACCCTGACAAATTGAAGACACTCGGAAATTCAAAAGAATTAGAGATCATAATCAATTCAAAGCATAAGGATGAAATTTACTTCTTAGCGGACAACTTTAAACAGATGAGAAACGCTATATTAGACAAAATCGGGATCATCGAATCACAAAAACAAACATTAGAAAACCGCGTTTTAGAACGCACACAATCCCTCACCGAGGCCAACGCCGATTTACAACACTTGGTTTTGCACGATACATTAACATCGCTACCAAATCGGACCTTATTCAACGATCGTCTGAATCAAATGCTCAAAATAGGTTTACGGGATGGCATGCAGTTCATAGTGGCCTGTATCGATCTTAAAGAATTTAAATCAGTTAACGATAACTATGGCCACCAGATCGGAGATCAACTACTGATAGGCGTAGCAGAGCGAATGTCGAAGGTTTTACGAAGTACAGACACACTAGCTCGAATTGGTGGTGATGAATTTTTTGCCTTACTACCCGTTGAGAAAACCGCCGACAGCAAAGTAATTGCTGAGCATATCGTCAATGCTTTTATAGAACCTTTTGTTTTTGAAAACAACAACAATATCAGTGTCCTTGTAGACGCCAATATAGGCATGGCTATTTATCCAGACCATGGAGAGAGCGCTTCGGCTTTAATTAAAAATGCAGACATGGCAATGTATCAGGCCAAGCTATCGGGCATCAGTTATGCTAATTACAGTAGTAAACAAGACTCGATACTGAAGAGACAAATAAAAATAAGTGAAGACATCAAACCAGCCATAGAAGAAGGTCAATTTTATTTAGTCTATCAGCCAATATTTGACTATAGGGCCAAACGTGTTAGCAAACTAGAGGCCTTAATACGTTGGCAACATCCGACTCTAGGTTTGCTGTCTCCCGTAGAGTTCATTCCAATTTCTGAAAGCAATGGAAGCATCTATGAGTTGACAACCTGGGTATTGAAGACTGCCTGCAATCAATGCAAAGAATATCACCTGTTAAATAAATCCATGTCAATATCAATCAATTTTTCGGGGTGCGTATTTAATCAGCCAGAGATATCTGACTTGCTAGAGAAAACATGCATAGCGTCTGATGTGCCACCCAGTAGTATTAATCTGGAGATTACTGAAACTACGGCGATGGCTAAACCAGAGCAGGCAATCATTATATTAAACCAGCTGACCAACAAAGGGTTCACTGTATCTATAGACGATTTTGGGACAGGTTATTCCTCTTTTTCTTACCTGACAGAGCTGCCAGTGAACGAACTAAAAATCGACAAGAGTTTCTTGCTCAGCATGACTGAAAACAGCCATAAAGTTATAAAATCGATGATTGACTTAGCGCATTTGTTAGATCTAAAAGTAGTAGCAGAGGGAGTAGAAACCAGAGAATTATTGGATATGTTAAATGAAATGAGCTGTGATTTTGCACAAGGTTTTTATATCGCAAAGCCCATGACCATTAAGTCTCTTTGTCAGTGGTTAATCATAGAAGAAAATTATCTAGTATAAACGAGGTCTAATTTGTCTAATCCAATACAAAAATCTACATCCAATTTCTATACAAGCCATAGACTTCAGTCATCAGAATCTATTTAACATGTTTTGGGGCCCATATCGCATTATCAAAGTTCTGAACAACTTTAATGACTTGATTTATTTTTCCAACCTGCCCACGGGTCATTCTCACTTTGGGAGGATGAGCCTGTTGATTTTGATGATTTCAGGTTATCTCTCTCACTCTGATTATTTTCGCACCCACTTGAAGACTTATTTCGATGGGTGCTTGCGTTATTGTCTGAGCGATACCTTGCGTTAAGTTCCCAGGCTGCCGACTTCACTGCACGCTTTTCGCGTAATTGCTCAGCAGCTTCAAGACTCAATTCAGCCGGCAACCCTGGTGCTTGATCATTTGGGATAATTCGATTTCTGGGCGGTAATTCAAACTGCTCTGACGATGCTTTAGGCAAGTTTTTAAATTCATATAAATAGAAGGCTTCAACTTTTTCACGTGCCCAATCGGTTTTCTTCAAAAACTTGACACTAGATTCAATACTTGGATTAGTCTTAAAGCAATTGATATTTAAATAGGCAAACAGAATCTCAAAATCATAGTGGCCTACTATTTCGATCAACAAGTTTTTTAAACCAACTCCATTCAAAGGATTATTCTTATAATTGATCTCAATATTCATACTCATATCCAATTGATAGTGCAGGTTGATTATTATACCTACCAACACACAAACTCAATATAACTTTGCATAAAACACGAAGATGACTTCATGAATTCTAAATAAAGGGTTAATCAAAGCAACTTTTTAGGTTTCAAAACTGAGTCCAGAGTTCAACTTTAATGCCAATATGACGGCATCCGATATTAAATCGGTTCGTTTTATCGGGCCTCTTTAAAAAATGATTCAGCAAATTCAGCTTTGTAAATATTAAAATAATACTTTTCAAAAGAACAGACCAACCTTAGATTTTCAGCCTATTTTAGTTTATCACGCACTATCAGACACAAATAGGGGAACTAAAAGCACAATCTTCTATCGACAAACTAAGTGAAAAATAAGACACTCCTTTCTAATAAAACCTTAAGTTCAAGTCTTAAATTAAACAGGCCTCAGACCAACTGGGGTGAAATGGAGCATCAGGTAGATAGTTGAATGGATTTAATACTCAAGTGAGTATTTGCAAAGGGACGGCACTTAAACAATGAAGAAACCCAGCACGCCTCAGGATGAACAGACTCGTTTGAATGATTTGAAGTCACTTGGAATTCTTGATACCCCTCGTAGCGAACGTTTTGATTGCATTACTCGAATGGCTAGTCGGCTATTCCAAGCGCCTATCGCCATCGTAAGCTTAATTGATGAGAACCGTCAATGGTTTAAATCTTGTTACGGTCTAGACACTCAAGAAACCCATCGCGACATTTCATTTTGCGGCCATGCAATCCTTCAAGATTCTGTATTTGTTATCCCAGATACGTTTAAGGACGATCGTTTTTTCGACAACCCCCTAGTTCTCAATGATCCCTTCATTCGGTTTTATGCAGGCTGCCCACTTACAATGAGCGATGGCAGCAAAATAGGAACGCTTTGTATTATCGATCATAAGCCTCGCAATTTTGAAGCAGCGGATATGACTTTGTTAAAAGACCTCGCATCCATAGTCCAAAGGGAATTCATAACCATACACGCTGAAAATAACGCCACCCAATTTAAGTCAGCCATGAATGCTGCCTTTGACGCTATTATCGTTATGGATAAGAACCGCAGAGTAATCAACTTTAATGCAGCGGCTGAAGCAACCTTTGGCCATCAAAATCAAAATATCGTTGGCCAAGATGTATTAGACCTGATAATAGCAACTCGTCATCACGCGGCGTTTAAACAAAGTTTTGAACCATATATCAATAACAATCAAGGGCCTCTTATAGACCAACGTATAGAAATAGTAGCACAACATCAAGATGGACATGAGTTCCCCATTGAAGTGTCTATTACAAAAGAAAAGGTCTTAGTGGGCGACTCTAGTGGCGTTACTTTTGTTGGATTTATCCGTGATATTAGTGAGCGTAAAATAGCGGCAGCCCAAGTCATTCAAGCCTCCAAACTAGCAACACTGGGAGAAATGGCAACCTCCGTCGCCCACGAATTAAACCAACCGCTGAGTGCCATTCGTATGGCTGCGGCAAATAGTCGTCGAAAGATATCTAAAGGCACAATCAACATTCAATATCTTATCAGTAAGCTTGAGCGTATTGAGAGTCAGTCTAAGCGAGCCGCTTCAATTATTGACCACATGCGGATGTTTGGGCGTGAAGCGAAGGAAACACCAGAGCCTGTCGACCTTAGAAATGCAGTTAAAAATGCGCTTGACCTTGTGGGGTCACAATTGAGATTAGCCGGAATTGAGGTTGTGACTAATTTTCCCACAAACTGTTCTTATGTTTTGGGCCATATCATTCAAATGGAACAAGTAATTTTGAATCTTCTCACCAATGCCAGGGATGCTATGTTAGAGCAAAACAGGGAATTAAAGATTACTTTGAACGTTTTTGAGGACGATGCAGGCGTCCACCTTACGACTGAAGATACTGGTGGAGGAATTCCTGAAGCTATTTTACATCGTATCTTTGAGCCATTCTATACAACAAAAGAAATAGGTCACGGCACCGGATTAGGGCTATCCGTCAGTTATGGGATTGTGCGCGAGATGAATGGCACTATAGTCGCTGAAAATATTGCTGAGGGGGTCAGATTTACTATCACTCTACCATCTTTCATTCCGCATGAGACATTGCAAGCATAGAACCTAACCAATTCTGCTTTTCATAAGCATATAGGAATCCCCTCCTAAAATTTTGGTAAGAAAAACGCCTCTGTTTGTAAATTCACAGTACACTAACAAAATATCCTATTGCTGGTATCACCGATGAAAAGTCAGATTTACAATCACACACTCAGTTTAAAGGCATTATGTGTCCTGATAGTTATTTTTATCAGTAGTGTTTGCCTTGCTAATGAAAACCCCAACACATCAAACACTATTTCCCCATCAACCGACTATATCAGCATCAGCATAGATGAGATTGTCGTCGATACCCGAAGTTTAACCCAGATGACCAATCAACTTTCGATGAGTATCAGAAGTCTATCAAACTCAATAAAGCAACTTTCAACCAGCGATTCTGCTTTCGATGAACCGGATAGACAAACACTTATCGCAGCGACCATCAGCATCAATAACGCTAGCCAAGCAATAACAAAATTTTCGCGAGAGCTACCCTTGGCAATGCAAAGTTTAACTCGTGAAGTGCCTGATGTATTAAAGCAAACCCAAACACAAATTACTGCGATGTCTAAAAGCATACAAAGTGCGGGTGAAGCTGCCCTTTATATTAATGATTCATTTCCTGACACTTTATCGAAAGGGAAGGTAGCAATGAATGAGATTACAGTGGGTATTATGCAAAATATTACGCTTTATATTGGATTGATTTTAGTCATTTTTGTCTTCATTTTGGCAGCAGTCATGTATATCATTTACAAAACTAGTATACAGCCCATTGCGATCGGTTTAAGTGCGTTACGCGCAGTACCAGAGCAACTGTCCGACATGTCGGCTTATATGCACGATACGTCTAAAAATTTACTGAACCTAGAGCAACAGCAAAAAACACGTGTTCGAAGATCTAGGTCTACTATGGCTAGATCAACTATAAACAGATCAAAAATTGGACGATTGAAATGACATTTAAAAGAATGGTAGTTGAGATGGGGATGGGCACTGATCTGCAGGGTGGTGACTATACCAAAGCAGCGGTTCGCGCCCTTCGAGATGCCTTGTGGCATAACTCTCTGACCGTTGCACCGGCTTTTGGTTTACCTAAAGAGTCGATGAAGATTGAGGTGACTATCGGTGTCAATAAGCCTAACGAAGTGGATAGAGATGAAGTGAAAGCGGTTCTACCCTATGGTCAGGCTTCGGTTGTTGTGGTTGAAGGTGGATTGGATATTATGAGTGATTGTGGCACTAAAGTAACCGTTGTCGCCAATGCAGCTGCTGTGGTCTATCTTAATATTGAAGAATGCATTCAGGCAAAGCAGGGAGCGAATTAAACCATGGTAATGCAAAGAATTATTTTAGAAATGGGCACTGGCAATGACTTATATGGTGAGGACTATACCAAAGCGGCCGTGCGTGCCGTTCAGGATGCTCTTCACCATAGCTCAATAACGCTGTTCCGTTCGCTTGGAATTGACCACGATTCAATGCACGTTGAAGTCACTATTGGCGTACAAAAACCCGATGAAGTCGATAAAACAGTTATACAGCAACAAATTCCATTCGGCACTGTTACTGTCAAGGCAGTTATGGGCGGACTCAATATTGTCGACACTGAAAACGATTCGATCACCGTTATTGCGTCCTCAGCTATCGCAGCACGACTAGATATCCCTGCGGGAAAATATGTGGCTGGAGAGTCGTCTGTTTAGTACGCTAGTTTGTGAATTAAACATTAGTCAGTTAGGGATTCAGTGAACTTAGCTCGCTTGTTTTTTCAGAGGATTGGACCACCTTCAAATGAGCGGCTATTGATTCACAAGTCCTTAAAATATCGGCTCCCTTCCATGCCCCTTCAAGCCCACCATATAAACTTTGATTAAGATGGTTTATTTGAACCTGAAATTCATCTCCAAAGTGAAATCCTAGCTGATTTAAGTTATTGAAGCTTTGTTTTGTCTCAAGGCTATTCGCCCAAACAAGCAAGTTGTCGCGGGTATCTCGTGCCTTATTGCTACCACAGCTTTCTGTTAATTGCGCCATTGCCTTGCGCTGTCCTAAGGCTTTTAACTGATCTATTTTTAATCCACCTTCAGCTAAATATTCCTGTGCTGCCGTTTTTTGTTTACCATACCACCACAAGAAAATTGTACCGAACCAACCAATTGCTAATATAAAACTCAACCAGACCCAAAAAGTTTGACTGTCTTTGGTTTGCGATGCTAATGGCTCTGATACGTCATTAACACTTGGTGATATCGGTTGCTGAACTTGAGTTGCATTATCAGCCAAAAGAGCATCTGCTCCAACTTTTACTTCGATTGTGCGTGAAGGAATTTTCGCTTGTTCCTGCTTGCCTGTAACCACATTCCACCAGTCTATGGTGACAGCCGGTAATGTGTAAATACCGGCTTTGGTTGGGATTAGTGCGATTTTTTGCTGACGAATTCCTACAATTCCGGTGTCCGTTTTTTGATCCTGCAATAACGGCTTATCCGGATAACGTTTGATGCCATCAACTTGCGTTTGATTGAGCTCTGGCAACTGCGCAGACGTCAATCCTTCTGCCACCAAAGTTATGGTACGAGTCACAGGCTCACCTGCGATGAGGGTTTTAATATCATTAGGCCACTCTTCATTTAGAGATAACTTTGTCGACGGTAACCACTGTTTAGCGCTTGATTCGTTCGCAATTGTTAGCACTTCAATCGAGGCTCCTTTTGAACCAATTCGTCTTATATTGCCACCATTTTGGGGCGCACCAAACAGCGACAATGACCGCTTTGTAATTTGTATCTCGGCAATAACTGGTTCAATTTCAAGATCGCCACTTTGCTGAGGAAATAATGCCATTTGCTTTTCAAGAACAATATAATCTTTTCCCCCCAGACGAGTTTGATACTGCTTAACCTCGCCTAACGCCTCGATCACGACGTCCATATTTTTGATTGTAAGGTCACTCATCTGGTATCCAGATATATTTCTGTCCACCATCAAACGCAGAGTCACCAAAACTTGCCCTTGAACGTATACGGTTGATTTATCGACCTCAAGATCAAAAATTAATTCGTCCTGACCACTCACTCCAGCCGGGTTGGCTGGCTTAACTGAGATTTGAAATGGTTTTGTTTTTTCACTATCAAATAAGATAGATGGAACAACAAAATTACCTTCTTGTTTAGCCATCACTTGCAAAACCCATTTATTATTGCGTCGATACTCACCATTAATGATTGTAATATTATTACTCTGACTTTGACTTAGAATCATAAAATATGGCTCTAAACCTGAAAAGTCAGGGTCTTGATCAGGGCTGCTATCAGCCTCAAACACGAGCTGAAACGATTCATTAAGACGCACCAAGTTGCGATCAATCGTTACATTAACTGTAGCAAAAACTTGATTGCTCAAAAAAGTCAAAAGTACACCAACCAATACCAATAGATTGATACATCCAGTTTTTCGCATTTTATTGGTCATTATAGCTACCACGGATTTAGCCCACTCGCAGACTCACCGCGTTTATTGTATTGATATAAAAACTTGCGCCTTAATAATCCACCTGGATCATCCGGTATCTTACGCAACCATTGATCCGCAGCCTGTTCTGACAAGGCTTGTTCTCGGCTTGCTTGCTCTGCCTGACTGGCTTCTGCTTCTTTAGATTCACTGGCATCTGTATCAGCTTGAGATTGTTCTGCCTGCGCTTCTTGTGCATCAGTATCAAACTCTGAATCAGTATTGCTATTGCTCTGATTCTGGTTTTTCTCCGACGGATCCGAAGACTGTTGGCCATCAGAGTCACTTGGTTTTTGGCCTTGCCCTGACTGTGAAGACTGTTCATCGTCTTTGGACTGTTCTCTGTCTTTGGCGTCTGATTCATCTTGTTTTGACTGCTTTTCTTGCTGTTGTTTCAAAGCGTCTTCGACTAGTTGACGATTATGCTTTGCATCAATGTGCTGTGGATTTTCCAGAAGCACCTCATCATACGTCTCAAGTGCTTCTTGCAGTTTCCCTAGCTTCGCCAGAGCATTACCGCGGTTATAGTTGACACTCTCAGAATCAATACCCTGCCATTGATTCAAAGCATTTTCATAGTCGCCTGATCGGTAAAATGACGAGCCCTTCCAGTCGGCACGATCAAACAATTCCGATGCTTTTTTGGGCTGCCCTTGATCAAACTGATCAAGGGCTCGTTGATCATTGTTCTTCCAGAGTTCATTCCAATCGAATGCCGAGGCCTCTGGTGGGGCCACTAACAAAATAGAAGACAACAAAATAGGCCAATAGAATAACGACCCAAAAACAATACCTCGACGAAAAGCGAGCGCAAGCAAAGGTAAAACAAATAACACCAACCATGGACCTTGCTCTTGCCACACATCAGCCCTTCGATTGCTAGCAACAACCACTTGCTCAAAAGGGCTTCGTTCAATAGCTTTGAGTAGACTGGTTACATCATCGTCATTGGCGCTCATCATTTTAAAAACACCACCGCCCTTGTTGACCAAGGTTTGTAACGGTCCAATGGACAAACTCGCAATTACTATTGATCCCTCGGCATCTTTTAAAAATCCGCCACTGGGTAAGGGAATGGGGCCACCCGTTTCAGTACCAACACCCAACACAGACAGTCTAAACTCGGGATTGTCAGTCAGCATTATTTGTGCCTCTTTTAATTCTTTTACCGTTAGCCCATCTGTCACTAACAGAATATCACCTCGCTGCAAGTTTGTGTTTTGAAATAGTCCGTAAGCTTCTATTAATGCCTGACCAGCTCGCGAACCCTGAGTCGGCATTATATCGGTAGTAAGCCCTGGTAATAATGCTTTGATAGTTTTTCCATCGTCTGTGAGCGGGACAACAGAAAACGCATCCGCTGCATAAACCACAAGTGCAGTTTGGCCCTCTTTTCTTTGGGTGAGTATGTCCGCTATTTTATGTCGAGCTCGAATTAACCGACTGGGCTTAATGTCACTAGAGTCCATTGAACGCGACAGGTCAAGCACAATGACCAATGCCGATTGCTGCTTAAATATTGGTTGCTCTAACTTATTCCACACGGGTCCAGCTAAGGCAACAATTGACAGTATGCCGATTACCGCAATTAAATAAAGATGGCTATTACTTCGAACACTTTGGTTACCACTGAGTAAATGGGCTAACAAAACAGGATCGACAACCGCTTGCCAACTTCGACTATTCCGTTTTATATTGAACAATCGCCACAGCAGGAATGCGAGTGGCAAAAGCGCCAATAACCAGGTAGGTCTTAAAAAATGAATATTTTCAATCATACGCGACGCAAACAAATGACAAAGCCCAAGCACAAAGCAAGTGCCAACGGCCAATGAAACAACGCACTATTGGGACGAAACTTTTCTTCATCTTGCTCGACAGGTTCTAACTTATCCAACAAATCATAAATTTTAATCATCTCCTCTGTATCGTGTGCCCTGAAATATCGACCGCCAGTAACATTAGCTATGCCGCGCAGTGTTTTTTCATCAAGCTGAGTCGATGGGTTGACTATCTGCGTACCAAACCAGGTATTGCGTGTCATCTCATCAGCCCCAATACCAATAGTATAAATCTTTAGGTTTTTTTCAGCCGCTAATTGAGCCGCTTTCATAGGTGAAACAGCCCCTGCCGTATTCGCACCATCGGTGATCAGGATTAATACCTGCGACATTTTTTGACCTTCATTCTGCTGAATATCACTACCTTGACTAGCCTGTAAACGCTTCAATGCCAAGCCAATAGCATCTCCAATCGCAGTTCGCTCACCCGCTAATCCAATCGCAGATTCTTGCAATAGTCGATTAACGGTTACAGTGTCAAAGGTCATTGGCGCTTGCAAATAGGCCTGACTACCAAACAGTATCAACCCCAGTCTGTCTCCCTTTCTATTATTGATGAATTCTTTCATAACAATCTTAGTTGCTGTGAGTCGGTCTACAGCACCATCGTAAGCTTTAAAATCTTCAATACTCATGCTTTCCGACAAATCAATTGCCATCATCAAATCACGCCCATTGATATTGATACTAATCGGCTCACCTAACCATTGTGGTCGGCTAGCGGCCAATACCATCAAACACCAAACCAGCAAGCTAAGATAAGTTAACCAATGCGCTTTTTGCGACTGATGTCTCACTTGTTGCGACAAGTTGAAATCATCCAGAAACGGAACCTGTAAGGCGGCATCCTGTTCTATTGATTTTGCCGGCAAAAAAAAGTAGGTCACCAGCGGCAAGGGTAACAATAGAAGAACCCAAGGCCAATCAAGGTGCAACATGGCTTTTTCCTGTTTCTTTAGATAAAGACTTAATCCAATTTTCACAACTTTGCAGCAAACTGTCTATTTCATTTTCGCTCTGGCTTTTACTTTTACCTACGCGATTGGGTTGATATCGACCCTGTTTTAACAGCTCACACTGGGCGGGCAAAAAGCAGTTTTTATTAGACATTAGGTTAAGCTGATTCAACCAGTCATCACCAACGACACCAGCATGGCCAATGCGGCCACTTTTAGTTATCACTGTGCGCCGTAACAAGCCAGTAATCGCTTGCAATGTTTGTTTTCTATCGGCTTTCAATTGATGGTTTTTTCGAATCAGATCAAGCGCTTTGAGTGACAAAGATTTAACCGGCTTATAACGCAACCATCGCCACAGCCTTGGCAATATTAGTAGAAACGCAATCAGCATAACACCCAGCAACCACCAACCTGGTGAAGGTGGCCACCATAAAATACCTTCAGGTAAGTGAATATCTTTTAATGGCAGTTCATTCATGTTAAAGGTTCGATTGGATGGATCATTTTGATCATTAGCGCTTTGACCGAAGTCCAAGACCACGCTTCAAAACATCAATTAAATTCGAGGCAGTTGAGACGTCAATTAATAATGAATGTAATTGCTTACACAGCTGCTCTAACTTTTGATGATGAGCAACAAACCGTTGTTGATATTGTTCTCTGCTGGTCATGTTAGCGCTATCAACAGTCAACCTTGATTCACCATCTGTCAATTGATAACGACCCGATGATGGTAATGCCTGTTCTAATGGATCATGAGTGAATAGCATAACGACGTCATTATGCCGCGCAAGGTGGGACAGATGGGTTCGGCAACTATCTGTTAAAAATCGAAAATCACTCATCAGTACAATAAGGCTACCCGGCTTCGCGACTTGACGTAGTCGATTCAATGCTTGGATACCAGCATCAGGATTACTATCACTTGCAACCGTTGATTTGTATTGCTGACCCCAGGCCGGATGAGAGGCCAATTTTTTAATAAAATGTAGTACCGCAGCATTACCCTGTTTGGGTCGAAACTCGTCGTGATGCTGGTCTGAAAAAATCAACCCACCGAGTCGGTCACCATGCTGCACACTACTCCAAGCCAGCAGTGCAGCAAGCTTGGCAGCAACGACCGATTTAAAACATTGCCGCGTCCCAAAAAACATGGTGGGGCTCAAGTCGACCCAGAGTAAAACAGGGCGCTCGCGTTCTTCATGATAGACTTTGGTATGGGTCACGCCACTTCGTGCGGTCACTCGCCAGTCGATTGCGCGAATATCGTCACCTGGCTGGTAAGGTCTGGATTCATGAAATTCCATGCCACGGCCACGAAATGAAGACACGTATCCACCCGACATCTGTGCTTTAACCGAATTTAAATCGAGTGGGATATTTTTGGCATCACGACTCAAACCAATTAGAGTCGATTGTCTGATTCGAACAATATCATCACCAATTTCTGGTACTTGCGTCATTATTTTTTCATTCCAGACTATGAAACCCTATGGAACCGCAACGCGCCCAATTAGCTCTGCAATACAGCGATCTGGCGTTATACCTTCCGCCTCGGCTTCAAAACTAAGGATGATGCGATGACGCAATACATCGGGTGCAATGGTTTGAATATCTTCTGGTGATACAAAGTCACGGCCATTGAGCCAAGCATAGGCACGAGCACACCTATCGAGCGCCATTGTTGCACGTGGGCTGGCGCCATACTCAATCCAACCAGCCAAGTCATCGCCATATCTTTCAGCACTGCGCGTCGCTAACACTAGTTCAATCAAATAGCTTTCGAGGCTTTCATCAAGATAGATATTAAGTACTGCTTGACGGGCTTCAAGTAACTCTTCCTGGCTAATTGATGAAAGTGATAATTCAGGTTTTGTTGACTGATTGGGTGATTGAATAAGCTCTCGATTGGTTCGCGCTTCTTGACGGGTCAATTGCAGAATCTGTTTCTCTTCATCTGCATTGGGAAAGCTCACTGTAACATGCATTAAGAAACGGTCCAGCTGTGCTTCGGGTAATGGATAGGTACCTTCCTGCTCGATGGGGTTTTGAGTTGCCATCACGAGGAAAACCTCTGGTAACAAATAGGTTTCAGATCCAACGGTTATTTGCCGTTCTGCCATCGCTTCGAGCAGCGCAGACTGCACTTTTGCCGGTGCGCGGTTAATTTCATCAGCCAAAACTAAATTATGAAATAAAGGACCCTTCTGAAATTTAAAACTACCGTCCTGAGGTCGATATATCTCGGTACCAGTTAAATCGGCTGGCAGCAAGTCAGGCGTAAACTGAATACGATGGAAATCACCTTCGATGCAATCACCGAGGACTTTAATGGCGCGAGTCTTGGCTAAGCCTGGCGCACCTTCGACCAATAAATGTCCATCCGCTAGAATGGCAATCAATAGACGATCAATCAGTTCAGTTTGACCAATTATCTTTTCACTAATCGATTGTTTTAACTTCAATATTGCCTGCTGTGACAAAATAACCTCTCTTAATTTTCAAACGTTTTTATGACTGAATACTTAAATCTAGAGTATCGGTAAGTGCCCGGTCTTAACCCAGATAATAGTTTCTTCTTCGACGAAGGGGGTATGCTCGCTTTTATGCGGACTGCGTATCCAGCTGCCTTGCGGATAGCTGTCATATTCGTCGATAAATGTGCCCGAGAGAACAAAAATTTCTTCTCCACCAACATGCCTATGGGGTTGGAACTTTGAATGAGAAGGCCAGCGCACTAAAGCGACACTTTCATTTTCAAATTCATGCAACGGCATAACCTGTAATCTACCCTGACCAGGCAACCATTGGGCTAGTTTTGTGTCAATTCGAACTTCCGAACTATCATCAGGTTTAAACTGATCCAATTTGACAAATAATGTACAGCCCTGCTGACTAAACGGCATATGCTTTGAACCCGGCGGGTTTCGCAAGTAAGTGCCTGCGGGATAGTCACCGTATTGATCTGAAAAAACACCATCAAGCACAAAAATTTCTTCACCAAAGGGATGACTATGCTCTGTAAATGAGGAGTCAGGATCGAAACGAACAAGGCTCGTGGTATGGCCATGTTCTACTGCTTCTCGTGCCAACGGTTTGCGCCACACACCTTCACTGGGACTACCTTCCCATACTTGCATAGTAGTTTTGACAACCACCGTTTTATTTAAATCCATGTTCAACATCAACAGCACCTAAATGGCTTTTAATAAAATTTATACTTGATTGATCTTTACAGTTGATTGGCGATATTCAGTATTGAGTTCAAAATAAAAAAATAGTTTCAATTCTCAAAACAACTATTTTACAAAAACTCTAGCGTTAATCCAGGCTGACTTTAATACGTTCACCATTTTTTACAGGTGAAGCATTAATAATGTGAACGACTCCCTCAGCCACTTTTGTGGGGGAGGCTAACAAACCCATGCTTTTTCGATGTTTAAATTGTTCTAGCGCTGGAAAATCTTCAATGCTTGATTGTCGAATTAATAACTGCATGTCAGTATCGATGAGTCCAGGATCAACATTAATCACTTTAAAGGGATGGGACTCTACCTCCTGCTCCTTCGCAACAGAGCGGATAAAATGCTCTAAGCCCGCTTTGGCACCACAGTAAAGTGACCAGCCTGCACGTTCACCCAAGGCTGCGCCAGAGGAAATACTAACCAGTGTTTTCTTTCCTCTATGTGATTGAAAATGGCGCAACACCTCTGTCATAAAAATAATGCCTGACACAAAATTAGTGTTTAAGTTGGCAATAACTGACTCGCTCTCTTTTTTTGACGCAGGTCCCATCGGGGTTAGCATTCCTGCATTACTGATCACCACTATTTCCTGCCATTCGCAAGCGGCTAAAGTTAGTAAGCCCTCACTAACAATTTGACCTACGTTATTTGCTAACGCTAGGTCAATAGCAATTGAGTAAGAATGCGGTGCGGTTCGTGAGAATTCAATGACTTCAAAACCTTGTGCTAAATACTGCTCACACAATTTTTGGCCTAATCCTTTTGATCCACCACTAATTATTGCTAACTTCATTTTTAAATTTCATCTGTTTTTGCTGCTCAAGGTCAGCTTCCTATTCTACAGATCAAAGCCATAATCAAGTAGACAATTTCTTCTCTTGGGACAACCAATTAAAGCACTGCTTTTACTGGATCGCCACAACAGAGCTAATTTTAAGCGCTATTAATTACTATTTCATTGTAACATATCACTTATACAGCCCTTTAAACTAATTGATGAGATATGTGCCTTTAAATGAATTGGTTCGTTTATATAATTCTAGCCAGTGACTACTCATACTACACTGGCATTACTAAGGATGTGGAGCGGCGCTTCAAGGAACATGGTTCTAGCAGCCTCGGTGCAAAATACTTTAACGGCCGTTCTCCTATCAAAGTAATTTACCAAGAGTCAGGCCATTCACGCAGTAGTGCCAGCAAACGAGAATATTCAATAAAAAAGCTTAACCGTCGCCAAAAGGAACAGTTGGTTCAAGACAGTATTTTGACTACTTCATTGAATCGCTAAATGGAATCAGTTCAAAACACTCCATACCTTAACGTCATCCTTTAATAAACCCAGGTTTGCTCAGCTGTTATTTTTATATCGATATCACGGTTCAGGTATAACTCAATACTCTCATATTTATAAACCCGCTTAGCTGAATTACCATTAGTTACCAACCAAGCACAATAAACACCTTACTGAGGTAAATGCTATTGAAGTGTTAAAACTGAATTTCTGGCCTCGAAGACACAGTAAAGGGAGGCACTTATAGGGTGAAGTTGAAGAGCCAACGAATGGTTGATTGAAGACTCATAATTAATAAAGGCACCCCTGCCAAACAAGAGCAATAAGGTGCCTATTAAATACGAAATGCTATTGCGTTTTAAGCTTGATTAAATTGAGTGATGACTCAATAAAATACAGGCCAATATTACCCAATTTAAAGCGCCTTTATTATCAAGTCTAAGCTAGCTTTGGCGTCCCCAAACAACATTTTGGTGTTATCTTTAACGAACAAGGGATTATCCACACCAGCATAACCAGCGGCCATGCCACGCTTCAAAACTATGGTAGTTTTACTTTTCCAAACCTCAAGCACTGGCATGCCAGCAATAGGGCTGTCTTCATCTTCCTGTGCGGAAGGATTAACTGTGTCGTTAGCACCAATTACCACCGACACGTCGACGTCTGGGAAATCATTATTGATTTCGTCCATTTCGAACACAATGTCATACGGTACTTTGGCTTCAGCCAATAATACATTCATATGCCCTGGCATACGCCCAGCCACTGGATGAATAGCAAAACGAACATTTACACCTTTAGCCAACAAGATTTTCGATATTTCTGAAACCGCATGCTGAGCTTGCGCCATTGCCATTCCATAACCAGGAATAAAAACAACTTGCTTTGCTTTATTTAATAGCTGTCCGGTTTCGGCAACATCGATTTCCATAACGTCACCCTGAACTTCAGCCGACACTTTGCTTTTAGAACCGCTTGTAGTACCAAAACCACCCGCAATAACGCTGATAAAACTTCGGTTCATTGCACGACACATAATATAGCTCAAGATCGCACCACTACTTCCCACTAAGGCTCCAGTGACTATCAATAGATCGTTTGATAACATGAAACCTGTTGCTGCAGCAGCCCAGCCAGAATAACTATTCAACATTGAAATAACTACTGGCATATCAGCACCACCAATAGCGGCTACCATATGCATACCAAATACCATTGCAATGAGCGTCATCACCAATAATAAGATAAATGCATCAGAATGGTTTTGTGCGCCAACAAACTGAACGCCAACCACAATGACAGCGATAAACATGGATAAGTTGAGCCAGTGTTTGGCGGGCAATGTGAGTGGGTTGCCTCCGATCATGCCACTGAGCTTGCCATAAGCAATCACCGAACCCGTAAAAGTCAGCGCACCAATACAAATGCCGATAAAAATTTCAATTTCATGGATTGTTTTTTCGACACCCGTCAAATTAAAACTGGAATCCAGAAAATTGGCAAAACCTATCAAAACAGCCGCTAAACCGACTAAGCTATGCAATATAGCGACCAGTTCTGGCATTTGAGTCATTTTGACACGGCGCGATAATACAAAGCCCGCGACGCCACCAATCAACATGACCGTAATCAAAATGGTGTAGTTTTGAGTTACGAAGGCACTGATTGTCACTATCACGGCTATTACCATGCCGAGTATGCCGTAAAGGTTACCTCTTCTGGCAGACTGATTATCTTTCAAACCACCCAATGCGAGGATAAATAAAATCGCTGCGGCGAGGTAAGATACTGTTATTAAACTTGAAGTCATATCACGTCCTACCCTTTAAACATTTGCAGCATGCGCTGCGAAACTGAAAATCCACCAACTATATTGATACTGGTTATCAATAATGAAATTACTGATAAAACCATGATTGTTGGATTATCTGACGAGATTTGAGTTAAAGCACCGAGTACAATAATACTACTAATTGCATTGGTGAGGCTCATTAATGGCGTATGCAAAGAAGGTGCAACATTCCAAATCACCATGTAACCAATAAAACATGAAAGAACGAAAACCGTAAAATGTGCCATGAATGATGGGGGAGCAACAAGGCCAAGACCAAAGAGAGCTGACCCACCTATGAGCATGGGTAACAAGCTACTTTTTGCGACACTAGCAACCTTTGAAGGTGGCTTTATGGGTTCAGAAGAAGGCGCCTCAACCACAGCAGGCTCAGGTTTCTTAGCCGCAGAAACAGCAACAGCCGGTGGGGGCCAAGTGATTTTTCCACTGTTGACCACGGTGGCCCCACGGACAACCACATCTTCCATATCAACCACAATAGAGCCATCTTTTTGTGGGCTCATTTCTTCCAGCAAATTATAGATATTAGTGGCATAAAGTTGACTTGATTGAGCCGCTAAACGACTCGGTAAATCAGTGTAACCCACTATACTCACACCTTTTCGAGTAACCACTTTGCCCGGCTCAGTGAGCTCACAGTTACCGCCTTGCTCGGCGGCCAGATCAACCACCACGCTACCATCACGCATACTCTCCACCATTGCGCTCGTAATGAGTTTGGGCGCCGGCTTGCCCGGAATGAGCGCTGTAGTAATGATGACATCCACGTCTTTTGCCTGTTCAGCAAACAAAGCCATTTCAGCATCAATGAACTCTTTGCTCATCACCTTTCCATAGCCGCCTTCACCCGTACCGTCTTCTTCAAATTCAAGTTCGAGGAACTCTGCATCCATACTCAAAATTTGTTCTTTCACTTCGGGACGAGTGTCAAATGCGCGAACGATGGCACCTAATGATTTAGCCGTAGCAATTGCAGACAAGCCGGCTACACCAACACCAATTACCATTACTTTTGCTGGCGCAACCTTACCTGCTGCGGTGATCTGTCCAGCAAAAAAACGACCAAACAGGGCCGATGCTTCAACCACTGCCCGGTAACCCGAAATATTTGCCATGGAACTTAAAGCATCTAACTTTTGTGCTCGTGAAATACGCGGAATGCTGTCCATCGACAGAGCCGTGATTTTTCGGTGTGCCAGTTGCTCTAACAGTTTTTCATTCTGTGCTGGGAACAAAAAACTAATAAGACGACATCCTTCAGGCATCAAGTCAACTTCATGCTTCCCCAGTGCGATGTTTTCCTCAGGGGGGCGGACCTTGACAACTAAATCAGCCGATTGCCAAGCTGATTCAGCCGAAGGGGCAATTTCAGCACCAGCTTGTCTGTAAGCCTCATCAGAAAAGTTGGACCCTACTCCAGCCCCCGTTTCGACAACCACCTCGAAGCCCAGTTTAATTAGCCTTTCGGTAACATCAGGTGTCGTTGCAACCCGTTTCTCATCAACATGTATTTCTTTCAGTACACTAATTTTCAAAAGATTTTCCTCAAAGTTTTACAAAAGATGGGCTGAGACTCATTAACGTTTGTATAATTCTTATTATTGAATAAATTGTAAGATTCTCATTATCGTTTAAGCCTAGCAATCACTTTATAAATTTACAATACAATTGTTATTACTAACTATTCTAAGTTTGACGTAAAAATTTAAGATCAAAATGTTCTCAATTCCAAATAATCCGTTATAATCGCGCCCCTTTTCCTCTGTTCTGAGACAATTATGATTCTAGATCGAGTCGGCTACGGCAAGAAACCGCCCAGTGACATTAATGTGATTATTGAGATTCCTTCTCATTCTGACCCTGTCAAGTATGAAGTAGATAAAGAAACGGGCGCAATGTTCGTCGATCGATTTATGGGTACTTCCATGCATTATCCTTGTAACTACGGTTATATTCCAAACACCCTGTCAGATGATGGCGATCCTGCCGATGTACTAGTTTTAACCCCTGTCCCAGTTATCACAGGGTCTGTAGTTAGAGTCCGTCCACTTGGCATGCTGCAAATGACGGACGAAGCCGGTGAAGATGCCAAAATTTTAGCCGTCCCAGTCGATAAGCTCAGTAGCATGTATGCGGGTTATAACAGCATTCTTGATGTGCCAAAGCCACTATTAGATGCGATCTCCCACTTTTTTGAGCATTATAAGGATTTGGAAGCGGGTAAATGGGTGAAGATTGATGGATGGGTTGATATTGAAGAAGCTAAGCAAGAAATCATGAAGAGTATTGATCGTTACAACGATCAGTTGGTATAAAAAAAACTAAATACATTGAACCCGTCAAATGAATAAACTGGAATCACAAGTTATCTAACCAGTTTATTCATTATTCAAGAGTATGGTTCATTCATCAACACTCACTGTTGTAACTAAGCCTTAGATTTTCATTATTTGAACCATCTAGCTACCTCAGGTTCACTTCAGTTTTCTAGTTTTCACTAACACAGTAAGATATTTCCTGTTAAAAAAAACTCGCCATTTAGTGGCACCTGCAGTCAAAACCTTTTGAGTTTGAAATTAAAATTTAAACAGACCGTCACTGCAATTACTCAATTGGCATAATATCTTGGAATGAATGGATTGCAGGATAGCCCTGCACATCCATAGCAGGTGCCATCGAGTCTGGCTTATGAACAGCCAACACTTTTGTTATGCCAAAATCTAACGCTGATTTCAAAGCCGTTAAATTATCATCGATCAGTAGCGTCTTATCGCTCTCAAATGGATGGAGCTTATATACTTCACACCAACAATTGGGATCTTCCTTTGGCAAAGAAAACTCATGTACCGTTATTAAACGATCAAACCGTTCCGATATACCTGTTATTGCCATTTTTAAATTGAGACTGTCATGGTGTGCATTGGTAACCATCACCACATCTTTCCCAGCTTTACGCAAGGCATCAAGGAAGTCGACACAGTAAGGCCTTAGCGCTACCTTATGACTAACTTCATGCTTGAGCTTGACTACATCCACGTCCAGTATCTGGCTCCAGTAATCGGTTGAATACCAATTTAAAGTGCCCTGTATTGACCGCGTCTGTGCCTCTATTTGATTTTGAGCGAGGTGTGGATCAATCGATTTAATTTCAGCAAAACGGGCGGGAAGATATTCTTGCCAAAAATAATTATCGAAATGTAAATCGAGTAAAGTGCCGTCCATATCTAACAGCACGGTTTCAATTTGATTCCAGTTAAGCATTCACAATTACCTATGGAGTAAAGGTTAGCAGTTTGCGCTTAGAATCCGCGCCAAATACCAAAGCACTATTATGGAGATGCCTGAAATTACAGGTTCTGAGCAATCCGGATAACGATATTATACTATTTTCGGCTGTATCATAAAGACTAAACAGGGTAGGTTGAAAGATTCAATTGTTCAGGCTATTTACCATCCATAGTTAATTTTCAATTAAAAAATAAATATTACCAACATCAAAAAGTTCAATTCATACGATACAAACGTGTTATGCCGCTGGGCTTCTTATTAAAGTCAATAACGCAATTTGAGATTTGATAACCCAACCAAAGCACTTCTGGAACTCTATATGCTAGTATCGGTCTATCCTACTCAGAGTCATCAACACGACAGAACCTATGAAAGACACTTGGCCTTTATTAAAGAATACTGATTTCCCCTCTGTTTCGCGTCGCGCCATCGAAGTGTTACAAGTGAATTTGGGATATCTCTGCAATCAGTCTTGCTTGCATTGTCACGTAGCTGCGGGCCCCAATCGTAAAGAGCTAATGACTGAAGACAATATGGACGATTTACTTCAAATATTAAAACAGCCGTCGGTTCATACCCTTGATTTAACCGGTGGCGCGCCCGAAATGAACCCCTTATTCAAACACTTGGTGCTCAAGGCTCGTGCACTTGGAGTTAAGGTCATTGACCGATGTAACCTCACTATTTTGCTTGAACCGGGCTATGAAGACATGGCTCAATTTTTGGCTGATAACGATGTTCAAATTGTGGCCTCTTTACCTTGCTATATAGAAGAAAATGTCGATGGTCAGCGTGGCAAGGGTGTTTATCAAAAAAGTATCGAGGCATTACAAATATTAAATCACCTGGGTTACAGCCAACCCAATAGTTCTCTCTCAATTACCCTAGTTTATAACCCAACCGGTCCCTTTCTTCCCCCATCACAGACTGAATTACGAGCTGACTATAAAAAGTTTCTTCAGGCAGAGTTCGACATTCAGTTCGACCAGTTATTTACTATTACTAATATGCCCATCGCACGCTTTGGTAGTACCTTGATATCAAAGGGTGAATTTAACAACTATATGACGTTATTAAAAGATGCTTACAGCCCAGTGAATCTAGATGGACTTATGTGTAAGAATCAACTCAGTGTCGATTGGCAGGGCTTTGTTTATGACTGCGATTTTAATCAAATGTTAAATATGAATATCACCAGTCCATATAACCAAAATCAAGAGCCATTACATATTCGGGATGTTTTGATTGATGATTTAGTCAACATCCCAATAAATGTTGCTGACCATTGTTATGGCTGTACAGCAGGTCAAGGCAGCAGTTGCGGTGGTGCACTCGGCTAATGACCGAGATATCCATCAGCGTCATTATCCCAGTATTAAATGACGCTTTTCAGTTAAAAAAAAACCTGCAACGACTATTTGATAGCATGGCGGATTTAACATCTGTCGAAGTCATTATTTGTGATGGTGGGAGTACGGATCACTCTGTCTTAATAGCACGTCAATTTGCTTGCCAAGTCATTTCCAGTGCACCTGGTCGAGCGCATCAAATGAATGCCGCTAGCCAAATAGCAAAGGGCGACTGGTTGCTGTTCTTACATGCCGATACGATCTTACCTGTAAACTGGACTAATCAACTCAATTGCCATTGGGGGTTTTTCCCCGTCCATCTCAACGGACAACATTGGTTTTTCCGTATTATTGAAAAAGCAATCAATCTTCGCTCACGATTGAGTTCTATTGGAACTGGAGACCAGGCTCTTTTTTTTAAACGCGCCTTTTTTACTTCACTTCACAGATTTCCTTCAATTCCAATCATGGAAGATATCGCAATCTCTAAGAAGGCTCGGCAGACCCACAAGCCGTGTATTGCTGCAGATTCTGTTATAACCTCTAGTCGTCGTTGGGAACAAAAGGGTATGGCGAAAACCGTTATCTTGATGTGGTGGTTAAGATTCGTTTATTGGCTAGGAATCAACCCTAATCGACTACATCAAATTTATTACCCCAAGTTATCATCACGCCAAGAGCCAACAGCTAGTCTGGAGCCGATGCCAGTTATCCAAGTTTTCGCCAAACCGCCGGTTGAGGGTATGGTCAAAACACGTCTCATCCCAGATATTGGTGCCAGTAAAGCAGCCCATGTTTTTCGACACTGTTTGACCCACACCCTGGGTCTATTGAGAGTGTCTCACTGTCCTTATCAAATTTGGTTAAGTGAAGAGACTCAAGACAGCGTTTTTCAACAGGAAACTTATCACTTACAACAAGGCAATGGTCTGGGTGATAAGATGTTGTTTGCACTTCAAAGAGAGCTATCAAAAGAGCTTATCAACAAAGTTTTGTTAATAGGCTCTGATTGCCTTGATATAAACCAATCTCATTTTGACCATGCCACCACCGCGCTCGATAACAATGATATTGTGCTACTACCCACCTTCGATGGTGGCTTCGCACTAATTGGCTGCCGAGTGATTGATCCGCTACTTTTCCATCAGGTCCAATGGAGCACCAGCCTTGTTTTGCAACAAACCATCGACAACGCTCAGTTGCTCAATTACCAAGTTCACCTACTTGAAATGGTAAGAGATATTGATACCTTATCGGATCTGGGTCACTATCCTAATCTTCTATCGATCATCCATCACAAACTATAAGAAATCACACTGAGCAACCAATGATTTACTCGCTACTGAAGCCTATTTTATTTTCCGTTGACGCAGAGCTTGCTCACGATATCAGCCTCGGAATGCTGAATCGCTTTCATGCGTTAATACCCCAAACTCGAGTTGAAAAGCCAGTGACTGTGATGGGTCTCAACTTCCCTAACCCAATTGGATTAGCCGCCGGATTAGATAAAAATGCAGACTACCTGCCCGGCCTAAGCAAATTAGGCTTTGGGTTTATAGAAGTTGGAACGGTCACCCCAAAGCCACAGAGTGGCAATCCAAAGCCACGCTTATTCAGGCTACCTCAGCATCGCAGTATCATCAACCGCATGGGCTTCAACAACAAAGGAGTAGATCACTTGGTTAAACAGGTGACATCTCAACCTAAGCCCTATATTTTAGGTATTAATATAGGTAAAAATCTGACTACTGCTGTCGACGATGCGCTTGATGACTATCGCCTTGCAATGCAAAAAGTGTATCTGCAGGCTGATTACATTACGGTCAATATATCATCACCCAACACACCCGGATTACGCGACTTACAAACTGAAGAAGCCCTCGATTCATTGCTTTATGGTATTAGCCAAACCCGCTTGGAATTACAAGACTTACATCAAGTTAACCGTCCGATAGCACTCAAAGTAGCACCCGATCTAGACGACAAGGCGATTCCTGGCATTGCGGACTTGCTACGCAAACATAAGATTGATTGTCTCATCGCTAACAACACAACGCTCGATCGAAGTCGGGTAGTAGATCATCCACTGGCACATGAAAACGGCGGTTTAAGTGGTGATGTGTTAGCGCTAAAATCACAACATGTTTTGAGTGAATTTCATCGTGCGCTTCAAGATGAAATACCCATTATTTCGGTTGGTGGAATCAGTTCAGCAGCCGAGGCAAAGGAACGTTTCGAACGTGGGGCGAAGTTAATTCAAATTTATTCAGGGCTAATTTACCGGGGGCCGGGGTTAGTGGCAGAGATACTCAAGGCTATTTAAGCCTTTTTGTTCAGTAACTAGATTATTAAGCTTCTAAACTGACCAAATAGCCCGAGTATTTCCGAATATTAATCACACCTGTATTCATAATTAAGTACTGTCCTTTTATGGCATCCAATCGACCTTCCACGAGGGGATTTTTATCCAGATTAAAACTGCTAATCTTCGACGGATAGCTGTTAGCTGGAAATTCTAATTCCAGCATTGCATCAGCACTCGCCATGACTTCCACGTCAGTCTTAATACCATCATCCAGTCCCGCTTCAACTTCGGGCCAATACTGATTAAAAACTGCCAGTAAATCAACAGGTTCAAACTCATTCTTAAGCATAGTGCGCCAATTGGTTTTATCGTTTAGGAATTTTTTGAATGCAACTTCAACCAGACCTGCATTATAGCGCTTTGATACCCTTAAAATTGGCATCGCCTGCCTTGCACCTTGATCAATCCAACGAGTCGGGATTTGAGTTTCCCGAGTGACTCCAACCTTGACCCCTGATGTGTTCGAAAGATAAACAATATGGGGTTTCATACAAAATTGGATACCCCACTCAGGTTCACGGCAAGTACCCAAATGATAGTGACATTTTTCAGGAGACATGATGCAAATATCACATTGAGCTAGACTTCTAAAACAGGGGTAACAGTAACCTTGATTAAAGCTCTTTTTCATTGCTCGTCCACAATGAGTGCATTCAATGCTTTGCAGATACTCAATTCGTATATCTTTGCCCAACCAGTCATTCAATACCAGCATTTTTTTCGATAGTTCAAGCTGATAGCGCACCGGGGATCCAATCTGCACATGCATTTTATGTAGATTACCTTGAAACTTCAGACTCATTATTTTTCCCCCAATTGATAAACGCTCTCAACTAACGACGATAGCCCTTTAGAACGCCAGCGCGGAGACTCATCCACTATTTCTGTTTGGCGAATAATATCAATTTGGAATGCAGACTCGAAGTGGCGCATGATCTCATGGGTTGAAACCGCAAATGGCGGTCCATTCATTTCTGATTGATTATAATCCAAAGTGACGAGCAATATATCGGTGTCATTACCTATGATCGATCGCATCCATTGGGCATATCTGGTTCGAGTTGGTTCATCGAATGCGATTAGTGATGCTCTGTCATAAACCAAGCTGCAATCGCCTAAATCTTGATGCCGTAAATCAAAGAAGCTGCCTTCGAGTAAATGGATATTGCGACTACTTCGGGTAATAAACCGACCCGACTCTACCCGATCAAAACTTAACCCTTGCTCACTAAAATAAGACTCAATAGCAATCGCTGACAATTCGACTCCAATTACCTGAAAGTCCTGTTCTGCAAGCCAGGTAATATCAGCAGACTTACCACATAGTGGCAAGAATATAGTATCTCCCGGCTTTAGGTCACTGGCTGATATGTACTTTTTTAAGTGGCTATTAACCTCGGCATCATGAAATCCAATTTGGTTCTTTTGCCAACGGATTAACCAGTCTTTTTCCTGCATATTTAATGCTCCCTCCACAAGAGATACTAGATATTGCATAGTATTTTATTCAGAAAACTAATGCGCCTAAACAACGTCCACTCAACGATTTGGAAAAGCATAGAAGATAGTCTAACGTAATCAACAAATTCTATCGCATATTCCTGAATTGCCAAAACCATTCAACAATGGTATCAGGTTGAAATATAGCCTTATTCATAACCATTTTTAATATTTCGATTACTGAGCAGATAATTTATAAGCGTTAATTCGCATCTTTTAACCAAAGGGTTTTAATAGGCAGAGGTTAATTTTATTAGTATGCTACTCATTTGGATTCCTTAAATTTTTTTACTTAAGGCTACTCACTTTCAAGGATAGGTTTATAAATGCTCCAACTCTTAGCTGAACAGCAATATTTGCTTTTTATATCCATCATTATTGCGCTCACTATATCTTTGACTTTTCATGAGTATGGTCACGGAATCGTTGCGAAGCTATTTGGTGACAATACGGCTGAAAAAGCCGGGCGCCTAACCTTGAACCCTATTGCCCATATCGACCCAATGGGGCTATTAATGGTGGTTTTAATTGGGTTCGGTTATGCCAAACCCGTGCCGACCAACCCTGCCAACTATAAGTCTTTTTGGGGTATTTTATTCGTCGCAGCGGCAGGGCCTGCAATGAATCTATTGGTCGCCATTGTTACCATTAATGTCTACGTGATTGGCGTTCAGGGCGGTTGGGGAATATTTTCAGGGGAAGGCGCACGGTTTTTTTTCAGCTATCTAGCCCTCATTAATTTACTGCTCATGCTATTCAACCTCATTCCAATAGGCCCACTTGACGGACATTACATTTTGCCTTATTTTTTACCTCGGAAGTTGGCGCAACGTTACTACCATTATAATCACCAATACGGCTCCTATGCGCTTTTAGGACTTGTTCTGCTTAATTTAATAGGCGTACCAATTTTTGATAATGTTTGGAGGCTTGGTCAGTCGTTGTTATCTACCATTATTTTTGTTTAAAGGTACCTTATGTCTAACGTTAAAAACTTACCCTTCAGTTTTTCAATGAACATCAACGTTCAAGGTCAGGATGGAGACCTCACGTCACAGACTCAGCATGATGCCTGTTTTTCTATTGCTATGATGGGAAACTTTAGCAACAGCATCAACGAGCCTGACATTAACGATCGAGATTTTGTGGCCGTCGATCGATTCAATTTTGACGAAATTCTAAATTCTCTGAGCCCCCAATTATCTATCTCAGTTGATGACTCTGGTATGAACAATATAGATCTAACGCTGACGTCATTAAAAGACTTTCAACCCGACAGTCTTTATAAAAATGTGCCCATTTTCAGTCAACTTCGGGATTTACGCAGCCGTTTAAATAATCCGAAGACTTTCAAGCAAGCCATGCTTGAGTTGGACTTGCCAAATAAAGAGCCAATAGCTGAAAATATACTTTCAGAGGCACAACTAAATACAACGCAACCGTTATCAAAGACGTCATCGTCGATAGTGCCTGGTATCAGCTTACTTGATTCAATCATGGAAAAAACTGAAGATCGATTGGAACAAAATTCAGATGAAGCAATTTTAGACACAGACTCAAAAACTAAGTCTTTGGTTGATATTTTTATTCGGCAGACCATCGGTATTCGTAAAACGCTTTCTCGGGATGTCCGGCAGGATGAACTGATTGCTTCTGTTGATGAAATTATCGCTCAGCAAATGCGCAATCTGATCCATAACCCTGAATTTCAAGCGCTTGAATCCCTATGGCATAGCGTCCATTTTGTGGTCAAGAGAGTCCAAAGTGGAAAGACCGTAAAGCTCTATTTATTTGATGTTAATCAAGATGAACTGACGGCTGACCTAGCTGGAGACGATGTTACGCAGTCACAGTTGTATCAAAAATTTTGTGATGACTCGGCGGGTGATATTAATTGGAACCTAATTGTTGGTAACTACCGCTTTGGTGCTGATATCGACGACATATTACTGCTATCTCAAATCGGGGTAATTGCCCAGAAATCTGATGCCCATTTCTTCGCAGCCGCCAATGAGAATTTAATCGGCTGCCCTTCTTTTGCAATCACACCCAAAATGCGTGATTGGCAAACAGACATTGATCAATCAGTTGAAAAAGCTTGGACATTACTTCGCGAATCACCAGTCGCTAAGTCTATCAGCCTAGCATTACCCCAGTTTTTACTGCGCATGCCTTATGGCAACAAAACAACTCCTGTAAAAGCTTTTGCCTTCGAAGAAATGTCCGATCAACCGGAACATAGTCATTACCTATGGGGAAACCCGGCGTTTCTTAAAGCAGTGCAAATCGCAAGAACATTTATTAGCAGTGGCTGGGACATGGATTTTTCTGGTTCAATGACGGCTGAGGATTTACCCATTCATTATTTTGAGCAAGGCGGCCAAACACGGGTTAAACCCTGCGCTGAAATACCACTAACCGATTCGGGTGCCAGCAAGATGATTGCGCTAGGTTTAATTCCCTTGTGGTCAGTTAAAAATACTGACCGAATCCATTCTGGGGATTTCCATCCAATTAGCAAATAAATAGATGAGTCCAAGACGACTCAATAAAGTGATGGTAGTAAAGGCTATTTTTAACGTAAGCGTCAATTCAAATACATCTAGCTTAAATAACTATCTGAATTGGCCATATAAACTTGACCACTACAAACTCAATATACCCATAGTTATTTAAATATTTATGGTAATAAGCTAAGACTATTATTTGAAGATGGTGCTCTTAAAGCGCCCTATTAAAGATCTTCCTACTATTATTTGAATAAAGATTTTGTCAGAATTTTTGAAACAATGGAGTTTGAATAGAACCGATGTCAACTAAATTTTCTAATACCCACTTTATCTATTTCTTTGTTATCAGCCTACTTTATTCAGGCACATTACTCGCCGAGTTAATCGACATCAACAATACAGAGCTTCAGGAACTACTCAATGAAAAAACGCTGATTGT
>TARA_B110000114_G_scaffold174985_1_pt1 | contig 31092 bp, 16 predicted proteins | sample TARA_B110000114 | Tara Oceans TARA_B110000114 (sample SAMEA4397311) | marine metagenome | biome: Polar Biome; feature: [SRF] surface water layer (ENVO:00010504); material: water (ENVO:00002006), including particulate matter (ENVO:01000060) such as... | depth 5 m
AAAAAAAAGGTTTCTATTTTTAAAGCAGCTGCTATTGAAAAAATATCTAGCCCCAATTGGTCTTTGGTGTATGTGCTTAATTCAAGGGTTCGTTCGCTGTCACCCAAGCCACGAAGGTCAGGAGCAATAACATAGAAATCCGTCAAGTCTTGCGCAACGTCATGCCAACAATAACTGCTTTGTGGCCAGCCATGAATCAAGAAAATAGGAGGATTACCTTTCTTTCCATACTTTCTGTAAGTAAATAAGCCCCGAGCTGTTATTATTTTTTGCTGCATATGATTTGTTTTTATACTTACAAGTTATCAATTATTGAGATAAAAAGAAGGTTAATAGAGAATCGATATTTTGGAATTAGAAGAGCACCAATTAAAAATTACTATTGAGATTTTTTGGGTTTTTAGCAGTACTAATCCTACAATAATCGTGCAATTTTTAAAAACAAAAACCTTAATCACTTGTTTGTAAAATAGTTAAGGTTTTACTAAGTGGATTTGTAGGCTCTATCTTCGAAGGGAGGTGATTGTACCTTCTAATATGCAAAAATATGCATTTCTTCTGTTAACTTGCTATGTAGATGGTGTAATACAAGGAGAGTCAAGGGAGTATGTTTTAAAAGATTCCTTTCGTATCCGAAGTGTTGTTAGATAACTCAGTAACTTGAACGTTAATTTCCTTAACTTCTTCAGCTGTTAAATTTCTTAAATTCTCCACTAATCCGATGAATCTGTTTCTTTCTTCTTTTGTAATTAACTCTTCAGTTAACATATCAAATTTACCAACGTAGTTTTCTCTTACGAAGGGTCTATCTCCTGCAGGGTGAGCATTTGCTCTTTCGATTTCGTCTTCGATAACAGTTCCGTTACTCATAGTAATAATCACCTTACCCCCAAATACTTTCTTATTTGGATCTTTTTCGTGGTATGCTTCTGTCCAGTAGGGTTTTTCGACCGTAGAAATTTTATGCCATACATCAATTGTCTTAGGATTTTGTGCTTTAGTCCTAGCATAAGAATCAACATGATGCCATGTTCCATCTAATAATGCAACAGCAAAGATATACATGATAGAATGATCCAAAGTTTCTCTAGATGCATTTGCATCCATTTTTTGTGGATCTTGTGCCCCTGTTCCAATTACATAGTGTGTATGGTGAGAGGTTTCAATTAAAATATCTTTGATTTGAGAGAAATCAGAAATATGATCTCTCATTCTGAATGCCATATCAATTAAAGCTTGAGACTGGTATTCAGCTGAATGCTCTTTAGTATAAGTTTCTAATATTGCTCTCTTCTCAGCTCCTGGAGCAGGTAACGGTACAGTGTAATCAGATTTAGGTCCATCTAGGATCCAAGCCAATACTGAATCTTCTCCTTCATAGATTGGAGAAGGAGCCCCTTCACCTCTCATAGCTCTGTCTACTGCTTCGATAGCTAATTTAGCTCCGTGTGCAGGTACATAAGCTTTCCAAGAAGAAATTTCTCCTTTTCTTGATTGTCTTGTAGATACTGAAACATGTAATGCTTGTTGAATCGCTTGGAATGTAGTTTCTACATCTAAGTTTAACATCGCACAAATACCAGCAGCTTGCGCAGGACATAAATGAGCCACGTGATCAATTTTATGTTCGTGTAAGCAAATTGCTTTCACCAAGTTAACGTGCACTTCATAAGAAGCGACAATTCCTTTTAATAAGTCTTTACCAGTTTTCCCTAACTGCTGTGCAACAGCTAATACAGCAGGAATAGAATCTCCTGGATGAGAATAATCCGCTGCTAGGAAAGTATCATGATAATCCAACTCTCTCACTGCTGTGCAGTTTGCCCATGCAGCCCACTCAGCGTGAAACTTTTGATTATTTGGCATTCCAAAGATAGCCGCACCTCTATCATCATGCCTTTGGTGGTTTACTGCCATTGCTCTAGCGTTAGCTACTGGCCCTCTTTCAAGAGAAGCAATTGCTACTGAAGCGTTATCAATAATCCTGTTGATTACCATATCCTCTACTTCGGAAGAGATTTCAACATCTTCATAAACCATTTTAGCGATTTTATAAGCTAATTGTTCTTCTTTTGGTAAGTTTTCTTTAGAAGCGTAAACCCTTAATTTGTGATTTACTAATCCTCTATCTACTGCCTTCATATTTAATTTGTGTAAGATTCATAATTAGAAAGTTTAATTTGTGATTATTCAAATACAATTCCTTCTCTTTCATCCATTGATAACACCTCTCTTTGAACTGATCCTAAATAAGCAGATAATGGCCTGATAATTCTATTGTCAGCAGCTTGCTCCATAATGTGAGCCGTCCATCCCGTAATTCTAGACATAACAAAAATTGGAGTAAACATTTCAATATCAAACCCCATCATGTAATATGCTGGTCCAGCAGGAAAATCTAAGTTAGGATAGATGTTCTTTTCTTCAATCATGGTATTTTTTAAGATGTTTGAAATCTGCATCCACTTCTCACCACCAGTAAAAGAAGCCATTTTTTTAGCATACTTAGTCATTGTAGGAACTCTTGAATCTCCAGACTTATAAACTCTGTGTCCGAATCCCATTATTTTCTTCTTATTTGCTAATGCATCTAGGATCCACTCTTTTGCATTTACAACTTCACCAACCTCTTTTAACATATGCATCACTTGCTCATTAGCACCTCCGTGTAAAGGCCCTTTTAAAGCACCAATACCGCCACAAACTGCAGAATAGATATCAGAATTAGTAGAAGTAATTACTCTAGAAGCAAACGTAGAGGCGTTGAAAGAATGCTCAGCATAAAGAATCAATGAAACATCAAACGCTTTAATTACTTCTTTTGCAGGAATTTTACCAAAACACATATGAAAGAAATTCTCTGAAGCTGTTAGATCAGTCTTAGGTGCGATAAATACTTTTCCTTCTTTATGTCTGTAAGCTGAAGCAATTATGGTAGGAATCTTAGCCAACATCTGGATGTACTTATCCATGTTTGTAGATGGAGAATCATCCCAAATTCTTTCGTCTTCCATTCCTAAGAAAGAAACACCTGTCCTTAAAGTATCCATTGGGTGAGCTCCTTTAGGAAACTTCCGGATTACATCTAATAAATCTTGAGATACGTTTCTATACCCTCTTTCCTTTGCAACGAAATTAGTCAATTCAGTTGATGATGGTAATTCTCCATTCACCATTAAGAAAGCAACCTCCTCCCAACTACATTTCTCACATAAATCTTGAACAGCATAACCTCTATATGTTAATGAATTCGTTTCAGCCATTACTTTTGATACTGAGGTATCGTCTGTGATGACTCCTGCTAATCCTTTTGGTACTGTAATGTTTTCTGCCATATTTTATATTTATTTAGTGACTTTGTTCCTATGAATTACTGCAAAATTAATTTAAGTCAAATGAAAATACTTTAAAATGAATAATTTAAATAATTTTTTAAACTAATGGAAGAAATCATTCAATCAATGGTAAAGAATGGATGAATTTTGATAGCCTGAATGTTAGACTGTTTTATTGTTCTTTTGTTAATTCAAAATTATACAAACTATCATCATAATTATTGTATGCAGGGTAGTTTAACAATTCATATAACCTTGATCTAGTTTGCATGATATCTAGAACTGCATCTGCGCTTCCAGTTTCTTTAATTGCTTTTAGTCCTTGTTCTACGCCATACATTGCCAATCTTTGGGTGGTTACAGGATAGATTACCAAATTATACCCAAGATTCTCCAATTCTTTTTTTGTTAATAATCTAGATTTACCAAATTCTGTCATATTAGCTAATAAAGGAACATTCACTGCTTTTCTGAAAGATTCAAACTCCTCTTGTGTTTTAATAGCTTCAGGGAAAATCATATCAGCTCCAGCATCAACATACGCCTTCGCTCTGTCTACTGCTGAATCAAATCCTTCTACTGCTCTAGCATCTGTTCTAGCTATAACTAAGAAATTATCGTCATTTCGAGAATCGACCGCAGCTTTCACCTTCTTAGCCATCTCATCCCTAGTAACTAGTTGTTTACCATTTAAATGACCACATCTTTTTGGATTCACTTGATCCTCCAAATGACAACCTGCAACACCTGCATGTTCCACCTCTTGAATCGTACGAACCATATTCATTACTTCTCCAAAACCAGTATCCACATCCATGATCGTTGGTAAAGATGTTACCTTAGCAATATTACCTGCAAATTGAGTGACCTCAGACATTGTAGTTAATCCAATATCGGGTAAACCTAGAGAGTTTGCCATTACAGCTCCAGAACAATATACTCCATCGTAGCCATATTGCTCCACCATCATAGCAACCATTGGATTGTAAGCTCCAGGGAATTCTAAAAGTTTTCCAGAGTTTAAAGCCACTCTAAAATCTATTCTTTTTTGTTGATGTGTTTTCTTGTTTATAATCATTTAAAATATTTAATTTAATTAAGTTGTAAAATGTTCTATATTACATACTAACTTACATATTTACGTTTTAAAAGGCAAATGGAGCTGAGTCAAAAGGTTAGTTTTATAATATTCATTGAAAGAACACCCTCACTATTATACATACTTATACAAACACCTCTCGTCAAAAGAAAACAGATATTATTTAAGTAGGGGAGACCCTATAAAAAAATGATATAGATATTTTTGTATTTTTTATTAGTTATAGACACCATGAACAGAACCTTTCAAAAAAATAAATGACTCAATTAAGTTTTTTAATTCAGAATTAATCAATCTCAATTGCACCCAAATCTGGAAGACCAGTAATTTTATTTCCTAATATATCAAACTCTAATTCTAACCCTTTAAAAAGACCTATAGTGTCATTTGAAATATTCTGAATTTTAATTCCTTTGTTTTTAATTAGATTAATATTTTTTGGAATATAATCGTGAATATTTTGACCTCCTTTATTTGAAAATTGAGAATTACCAAAAAAACTATTTTTTGGTTGAATTAAAACATTTTTAGGCCAGTAAGAATCATTCAAAAATAAATTGTTTTCAAAAAACACATTTTTAACCTTCCCTTTTCCTGATTTATCAGGACGATATTGATCTCCTAGAACGAACTTACTCTTCCCTTCAATGTGAAAAATATTATTAACAACTAAAACTCCATCTGTTGCTTTGTCTACTGCAATTTTGGATAAGAAAGATTCATTTGTATAGATAGTATTATTATATATATAACTATTAAATGGACCATTTCTTTTATTATTTTTTCCAATAAAACCACTTAGCCAAAATGTTTTTCCTTCTTGAAATGCATTTTTTTCTCCTTTAATTCTATGACCATCATTTACGCTAACATTATACCTATATGAGCAGTTGTGATTATTTCCTAAAATTTCAATAAATCCACCTGCATTTCCTACACTTAAATTATATTGAACAATTACATTATCACAATTAAAATCTATATGACAACCTGCAGAATCTGCAGGTCCATTAGCATACATAAATGAATTTTTTTCTATCAGAACATTAGAGGCTCCCCAAGTCCATAATCCACTTCCTCTTCCCCATTTTCTACCATCATCTGCGCTTCCTGAATACTTTACATCATTACCATAAACATGTAGGTCTTCTACTAAACTAAACTGTATACTAGGACCACCTGTTCTTAAAAGTTTATTATTGGCTACTTCAATATTTTTAAATCTATTTTCACTTCCTTTAGAGGTCATTTTTATGCCAGTATGTCCAACATTTTCAACATAACAATTGGTTACTGAAATACCATCTATGAATCCAGATTTACTTGAATTATAAAATCTAATTCCAAAACCATATGCTTGAGTACCCATTGAAGTTTTTACTTCATTTACATCTCTTGTAAAACCTTCATTTTCAAAAAAAACATCTTTAACCGTCACGTTATCGATTGAAATATTTTTGTAAATATTATTGGAATGTATGTTGACTAATATTCCAGATCTCATAATTGCTTTATTAGTAACTCTGCCAGTCTTTAAATTTGGATAATTTTCAATAACTCCTCCACCATTTGCTGTTATTGATAAATTAGATATGGATGTATTTGAAGAGTCTTCAATGTAAATACCTGCGATATGACCTTTGGAATCAACTATAGGGTGTTTATTATTTGATTCTTTAGAGTAATTTGAAATCGAGATATTATCTAAATTAATAATAGAAATATTTCCTTCAAAAAATGATCCATTTGATAAAAATATTCTATCTCCAGATTTTAGTTTTAAGGTTTTTAATTTTTCTAAAGCCTTAAAAGGCTTTAGAATAGAATGACCATTATTAGAATCATTCCCTAATTCTGAATCAAAATAATAAGAGACAGATTTAGTCTTTTCCTCACAAGAAATTAAAAGAAGTATTAAAAAAAGAAATCGAATATTTTTCATTTATGAACCATTATATGCACCTATGTTTGGTTTTGAAGTATTTGAAACAGAATTTCCGAAATAATCTTTTCCTCCATTATTTTGAATAAAATTTTTATAATCAGTACTGCCATTAATTAAAATCCCTTTCCCAATTGCAGGACTTCCTGATTGTAATTTATAATCATTTGGATCAGTAGAACCAGGATTAACTAATTTAGGGTCAGAAAAGATTTCACTTGAATGGTGCTCAAAAGCAGTATTGTCACTGATTTTTACATCGCCAAAATATAAATTGTTTCTAAAGAAATTTAAATCTTTGTCATTATCTGTTTTAATACTCATGCTTGCACCTGAATTGATATAAATTAAATTATTATAAACAAATGTATCCTCAGTGTTTTCTCTAATAAGTACGCTAGGTGTCATTGCACTTCCTGTAACCGGATTCGTACTTGGTACAAATACAGTATTATTATAAATAAAGTTGTTCTTTGATCCTATTCTTCTATTATTACCAGCAAAATCAGAAACCCAAAAAATCAAACCTTTATGATCGCCTGTTCTAGTACCATCTCCGATACTAATATTATATCGATAACCACAATCTAAATTCTCTCCAAGAATTTCAACAAAACCACCAAAATTATTTTTACTAAGACAGTATTGAATAACAACTCTTTCATTTCCCCAATCAATATGAGCTCCAAAAGAGTCTAGTGGACCATAAGCATCCTCAAACGTACATTTTTGAACAATAACATCATTGGATGTAAACATCCAAAGCCCACTCCCTCTATTCCACATCCTACTATCATCACTTGAGCCCGTACCTTTAAACGTAGAGTTCTCTATTAATACATTTTTTGTTCTTGCTAAAACGATTCCGGAACCTCCAGTGTTATGAAACTTTGAGTTAGTTATAGTTATATTTCTGTGGTAATAATCAGCCTGTGCGCCAGACATTCTATTTACTATATGAATTCCATAATGACCTATTAAACTAATATCTACGTTGTCAATTATAATTCCATCAAAATAATTTATTTCAGAATCATTATATGACTCAAACCTCATTCCGTAACCCTGATGTTTATATGATGTTTCATTCGGTGTGGGATATATGTTTGAAACTTTAACATTAGAAACCTTTAGATGATTTATATTCTTACCTTCTCCAAATCTTAAAGCTAACAACCCAAATCGTTCATCTTGTCCACTTCTAGTTGAACCACTCATTAATTTAACGTCTCCATTAGATTTCTTATGAGAAGCATCATTCTTAAACTCGAGATTATTTACTTCAATATATTGAACATTGTCTAAAAATAATGATGCTTGGTAACCATTTCCATCTATTATAGGTTTATTAGCTGCTCCATAACTTTCAATAATAATAGGGCTTGAATCACTGCCAGAACCTCTTAATTTGAAATATCCTTTCCATGTGTCTCCAGTTTTAAATTTAATGTTATCACCTGGAGCAAATGTTATGCTATTAATTTTTCCTAAATTTTTAAATGCATTAGCTTCAGATTTGCCATCTTTAGAGTCGTCTCCACCAGAAAAACTAATATAATATATTGTATTTCCACTTGAAGAAGAGTCGGTGTATTTGTCGGGATCTGTTTCGTCATCGATATTACCCCCGGTATTTCCTCCTCCATTATTATTTCCGCTTCCTGAAACATCATCTCCATCTGATGATCCAGAAGAGCAACTAAACGTTATAAAAATTGACATCAATAAAAGTCTTAGTTTCATATTTATAAAAATTTCAACAGTTTATTCTAAAATACATAAAACCTATTATTTTAATGTTCACATATTGTTCAAGATTTAGGTTATATTCTAATTTTAAAATTATTTTTACTAAAGATTCGTTTTAATATTTAAAAAAGGTCCAGATAGTTAAAACTGGACCTTTTTAAAAACAAACTATAAAAACTCTATTTAATACCCTGGGTTCTCTATTAGGTTTGGATTTTGAGCCAATCTATTTGTTCCATATGGAAGCCAGTACATTTTTGGAAGGAAAGGTGTGTTTTGTGAAAAATTCCATTTCCATTTTTTAGCTTTATACATTCCATCACTAGCTCTTCTGTACCATTTTGTACCAAACTTAGCAGTTAGATGTAACTCTGCTTCAGCATCTTTCCAAGTTCTTAAATCCCAATACCTATGGTTTTCTGCGTAAAGCTCAACAAATCTTTCATTTTTAATAAGATCTAATGTTAAAGTAGTCTTTGCTGGCATATCTACTCTAGCTCTAAGAGTATTTAATAAGCCTTTCGCTGTATCCATTCTTCCTAATTCAAAGGCAGCTTCAGAACCATTTAGGTACTGCTCACCTGTTCTAAGGACTATGTAATCTACATCGTCTGTTCCAAATGCAGGAAATTCAACATCAGGATGTATTCTTTTTTGGAGAAGTCTTCCACCTCTATTTCTGTTTCTTCCCGGTGCTCTTTTAGGAACGACATTACCTGCTCGACCTAATTTACTTCCTGATCCTACTGTATTGTCATGAAACCACACCTCTCTTCCTTGAAATACATCTTCAGGAGTAAAGAGTGTTGCTAAATAACGAGGATCTTTTTTATATACGACCTCCTCGATATCAAACCATGTTTTATTATCAAATTTAGCATGATGCTTGTCTCCAGCACTTCCATCTTGGTATTCAAACCTAGCATCAGAAGCTACGTACATATGCATGTTTGAACCCCATCCTGCCTTAAATCCATCAGGTAAAGCATATCCACTCCAAGCATGAGTTTTTCCTAAAGCTGTATTATATTCTTCTGAAAAAATAACTTCGGAAATTCCTTTTACTTTATAAAATATTTCTCCAAATGCTTTCTCATTATCTGCACCTGAATGTAAAGGGTGTTTGCCTGCATCAATTACCGCATTGGCAGATTGAAAAGCCAATAGATAATAAGCATCAGCTGATCCTGCAGGAATGGATGTTAATCCATTTGAGGATTGAGGATGATATTTTGCAATTCTTGCAGCGTACAAAGCTACTCGACTCTTTAATGCTCTAGCAGCCCACTTAGAAGCTTTCCCATAAATTACTGTTCCAGGTAAATCAGTACTTGCAGCATCTAAATCAGAAATTATTTGATCATAAGTTGCTTGTAAAGTTGATCTAGGAATCATTAATTCATCGGCACTTGAATCAACAGGTTTTGCTGTTATTTCAAGTGGCATTCCGCCATATCTTTTTGCCATATCAAAATACATCCAAGCTCTTAAGAACTTAACCTCAGCAATTTGTTGTTTTATAATTTGGGGATCAAAACTTGCACTATTTAAAATATCAATTATTTCATTACAAGATCTTATATTTCCGTAATGCCATCTATTTAAATTGATATGCGCCCCACTTGATGTAGGAATATTGTAAGAAGCTTTAACTGCATTTTGCCATGGAGCCATAAGTGTGTATTCACCACCAACAACTGCATCTGTTAATCTTTCTTGACCTTGCTTGACCCCATCTTCGTTAGGTTCAAAAACTGCGTTAGCATAAATTTTAGTTAAAAATGCTTCCACTAATTGAGGATCTTTTTTAACAGCCTCTTCACCTATCATGTCAGTTGGCAAAAGGTCTAAGTCAGCACATCCGAATGTGAAAAGTATAATTAGTAAGTAAGTTAATTTTTTCATTTTAGTTAGTTTATATATTATATGATTCATTATTTATTAAAAGGTTTAAAATCCTATTTTTATTCCAGTTGTTACAGTTTTGCTATTTGGGTATGCTCTGTCCATGTTACCACCAGCTGTTCCACTAATAATTTCAGGATCGTAACTTCCAGAATAAACACCTAAATTATCAAATGTTAAAAGGTTTGAGCCAGCTAAATAAAGTTGAATACTAGATAAACCTAATTCATCAACTAATTTATTTCCAATATTATAAGTAAGGTTAATTGTTTTAAGCCTTAAGTACATTGCATCAATTCTATTAAAATCTGAAGCAGCTGTGTCAATTTCTGGCGCACCTCCAGTTGTAAATGTTGGAGGAAATTCTCTTAATATTTCAATATCTCCATTAGCTCCTCTTATAGATCTGTTTTCATAAGCAAAACTTTTTGCAACAGTTTGATGTCCTGAATGAGACCATGGTCCAGCAGCACCCCCAAAAGTTAAAGAATATCCTGCAGCTCCTTGCCATAGCATGTCTAAGCTCCAATTTTTCCATTTTGCCCCCATATTTGTACTGTAATTAAATTTAGGCATACCTCCTTGTCCAATAACTACTTGATCTTTCCAGTCAATTACTCCATCATTATTTTGATCAATCTTAATTAAATTACCAACAATTAAAGTTACATTTCCTGCACCATCAATATCTACTGGGTAGTTGTCAATCTGACTTTGACTGGTAAAGAATCCATTTGTTTGGTAACCCCATTGACGATCATCCCAATTGCCAGTAAGTACATATCTTTTGTTATATTCCGCATTAGCAACAGCATCTTCACCATCTGTTGAAAGAATATTTTCTTCCCAAGACACATATCTCCCTCTTGAATAAGAAACCATAGGGTTTATGTTATAAGATACATTTCCTATTTTACCTTTATGTTTTAACATTAAATCAAAACCTCTATTATCTCTAGAATTAAGATTGGTTCTTGGTAAGCTTGCACCAAAATGAAAAGGAATATCAGAATCAGGAAGTGCTAAAATATCTTCTCTTAATCTGTAGAAAACATCAAACTCAAACCCTAAACCACCATCCCATAAAGTACCTTCAATACCAACATTGGCTATTTTCATAGTTTCCCAAGAAATAAGTATATTTGCTAATCCAGCTGAGGAGATAATTGGATAAGGTTTTCCATCAAACATGTAAAATCCACCAGAAATATTATATCCTGTTAAGTAATCAAAATTAGAAACACCATCGTTACCCATCATACCGTAAGACATTCTAAGCTTTAGGTTGTTCCATGAAGCATTGTCTTTCATAAAATCTTCTTCAGAAATTCTCCATCCAAAACTAAGACTAGGAAAATACCCCCATCTGCCTTCTTGTGCATATCTAGCAGTTGCATCTGCTCTCATAATTCCTTCAAAAAAGTAGGTATCATCTACACTATAGTTAACTCTACCAACGTAACTAGATCTTGCAGATTGTGAGAAAATTTCAGCATTGTTTCTTTCCGCTTCAGAAGAATAATTTAAATATGGAGCTTCAAATGATAATGGATCTGTTCTAGATCCCATTAAATAGTCTCTTTCAAAAGTAGTAGACTCAGCTACAAAAGTGGCTTTTAATTCACTGTTGTCAAATTGAGTTTCATAATTTAAAGTAAGTTTTGGAAGTAATTCCATATCACGATCAGAATTCACAGAGATCAAATCTCTTTGATACGTTCCGAAAAATACATAAGCGGCATCTCCTTCACCCAACAAAGGGTTGTAGGTGTACATATTGAATCTCTTTTGAATTTGTTTGTTCCACTCAGTTTGAGTTTCCATGTTTAAACTAGCTGTAGCAGATAGACCATTAATAAAAGGTATATCGTAAGTTAAACTAATTTTAGCTTGTAAATTATTATCACGATCTATTCTACTTCCAGAGTGAGACTTTCTTACCATGTACATTGGAGAATATGGTGTTGCAGCTCCAGTTTGTGATGCGAATTCAGGGTTTGGAAATATTGGAAGATTAGTAGGTTTTCCTGTTCCAAGTCTATTATACATCTCAGAAATACCAAAATTCGCTCTATCAAGTGTTGTTTGACGATAACTAAAGTCAAATTGAGCACTTAAATTATCGTTGAACTTGGCATCTAAATTAGATCTAATATTATATCTATTTTGTTTGTAGTCAGCATCTCTAAAAGCACTTTGTGTATCAGTAAAACCTAATGAAACAAAGTAGCCCATATTTTCACTTCTTCCACGAGCACTTAAGTTATGTTGCTTTTGAGCATTATTATCTTTATACATTGTTCTGTACCAATCCACTCCGTCAAAATCTGTACCAGTCATACTATTGTATACTCTTTTTCTATCTATATCATAATTTAAATATTCTGGCATCTCGTTTTCAGCACCTAGTCCATTTTCCTCCATTAGTTCAGCAAACTGATGAGCATTTACAGTTTTTGGCATTGTAATTAAAGAAGAAAAAGTTGTAGTTCCATGATAAGTGAACTTAGCCCCTTGTGCGGCATCAGATCCTCTTTTAGTTGTTACAAGAATAACTCCGTTACCAGCTCTTGCACCATAAATTGTAGCAGCAGCATCTTTTAGAACAGAAATGGATTGAATGTCGTTTGGATCAATCATTCCCAAAGTAGACTCCACTCCATCTATTAAAATTAGTGCTGCTCCAAAGTTTCTAATACTAAGAGTTGCCCCATCATATCCTGGTAAGGATCCACCTTGTCTTGTCGATAGACCAGCTATTTGACCCATAAGAAGTTCAGATGTGTTTTGAGAAGGTCTTTGTGTTAAACTTTCAGAAGCAATTGTTCCAATAGCTCCAGTTAATGATTTTTTAGATTGAGATCCGTAACCAGTTACTACAACCTCCTCTAAGCTAGCAACATCATCCATCATAGTTACATCTAATGTAGCAGATGCAGCAGGAAGTACTTGAGTTATATACCCTAAATAGCTAAAGATAAGTCTAGAGTTAGAGCCTTGAATTGTAATAGTATAATTACCATCAAAATCAGTTGTTACTCCATTAGTGGTGCCTTCCTCTACAATAGAAACCCCAGGTAAAGGTCCTAAATTAGAAGAAACTAAACCTGAGATGTTTTGTTGAGCAAACCCACTGACTATTCCTAATAAAAATATAATTAGAAATGGTAATAATTTAATTTTTTTCATAGTATTTAGTTAATTGTTTACGTTTAATACTATAAAATTAAGGAATCATTGATATTAATATAGGTCACAAATAATTCATGTAAGGGGAGCTATCGTTCATATATAAAGTTTTTTAACAAATTTTATATATTAGAAATTTCACTTAGAATTTTTGAATTTTTGTATTTTGAAGGAAGGCAGTTGAATTGTTGCTTAAATGAAGTCTTAAAGTATTTATAGTCATTGAACCCAACTTCATAGCATATATAAGAAAGTTTTGTATCTGTAGTGGAAATTAAAAAAGCTGCTTGTTTCAATCTTATAGATCTAATAAATGCCGTTAAAGACAATCCTGTTAGTGACTTAATTTTTCTATATAATGTAGATTGGCTCATACAAAAATAATCTGTCATTTTATCAATTCCAAAATTTGTGTTTTGCAGATTTTCTTCGACAAGAATAATTGCTTTTTCAATAAATCCTATCTCAATATCCTTATCATTAACTTCAATAATAGGTTCAAATCTTACTTTATTTAGCAAATGTTTTCTTGTACTAGTTCTGTTGTCTAATAAACTTTTAATTCTTGCTTTTACAATATTGGCATTAAATGGTTTTGTGATATAATCATCTGCACCAGATTCTAACCCGCTTATTTCAAATAAAGTAGAATTTCTTGCAGTAAGTAGTATAATTGGGATATGAGATGTGCTTAAATTCTTTTTTAATTCACTACATAAAGTAATTCCATCTTTAACAGGCATCATTATATCACTTATTATTAGATCTGGCATCTTTTGAGTTGCGGCAATACATCCCAAATCTCCATTTTCTGCTTCTAAAATATGGTATTCATTAGACAGTAAAGATCCTAAGTAAGTCCTAATATCTTTATTGTCATCTATAATTAATAGGGTTTCTTTTGATTCAATGTTTAAATTTGTCAAATTAAGAGGGTCTTCATTTTGTTTATAAGAGCTAATATCTTCAGATTTTTTAAAATTTAAATCAATTTCACTGTAATTAGCAGGATCCATATTAATAGAAGCTATTATTTCTGTCCCAATACCATATTCACTTAAAACATCAATTTTTCCATGATGAAGTTCAATTATTTTTTTAGAAAGAAACAGACCAATTCCAGTTCCAACAGCATTGCTGTTTATTTCCCTTTTTACCATATAAAACTCATCAAAAACTTTGTCTATGTCATTTATTGGAATCCCAATTCCAGTATCTTTTATAGTGAAAATACAAAACCCATTAATTGATTTTACATAAACATCTATTTTTCCACCATCTGGAGTAAACTTTAGAGCATTTGAAATTAAATTGCTCAAAACAATTTCCATTTTGTTTCTATCAAAAGGGAAATTAATTACTTCTTGTTTAGAGTGGAAGTGGTATTCAATTTTTTTAGATTTTGCTAATTCACTGAAAAGAAGAAAAATTTCTTTACTAAAGTTTGTAAAATCTCCATTCACGACTTTAATTTTTAATAAACCATGATCGGCCTTTCTGAAATCTAAAAGCTCGTTAATTAAGTTCAATAATTTATTAGCATTTTTTTCAGCAGTTATTAGTTTACTTGAAATTTCTGCTTTAATGTCATAGTTATTTAATAACTCTTGTAAAGGACTGATTATTAAAGTAAGTGGAGTTCTGAATTCATGAGAAATATTGGTAAAGAAACTTAATTTAGATTCAGTAAGTTTTAATTCCCTTTTTTTGTCCATTTCAATATTAACTAAACTGTTTTTTAAATGTATTGCTTCTAAGTAATTTTTTAAAATGAGATAAATAATAAAAATAATTATTAGGATATAAATTATAAGAAATGGAAGTGATAAAAAAAGAGGCTGCTTTACATTTATTAAAATTTCAGCAGAATTATTCCAGTTTATATTATCTAATGAAGAGGCAATTTGTAATTTATAATTTCCTTTTGAAAATAATGACGACGACAATCCAGTAAAATCAACCTCCTTTTGATAGCCTAGATTAATCCATTGATCTTGATGCCCTATTAGTTTATAAGCATACTTACTTTTCTCTTTGTAATCATTATTAACAAACCCTATAGAAAAGGACTTTTCTTTATGGCTTAAGGTAATTTGATCTAAATAGGCTAGATTTTTTTTAATAAGAATTCTACCATTTAATTCTTGATTAGGATAAACTTTGTCGTGATTAATCTTTAAATCTGTAAAAACTAAATTTCCAATATTTTGTTTATTGTTTATTTTATTAAGAGAGGCATATGTTAAATCATCATTTCCACCAAAATAAAGAGTTTTATTATTGTAATTGTGGGCCGCTCTTAAATTAAACATTGTAACCTTTAAACCATCTTGTTCGTTGAAATGTGTTATTCCTCCAGTATTCTGATTATAATTCACTATTTCAGACATAGTTGACATCCATATTGAACCAATATCTGAATTCTCCTTTTTTACTTTTAAGATCGAGTTGATGAACTCATGATTAAGACCATTTTTTTTATTGATGATTTGATCAATGTTTAATGCAAAATTATTGTTTTCATCTTTTGATTTATAATCTAATTTATAAAGCCCGTTAGGAGTGGCAAGCCAAATAAATTCATCTATAATGATATCGTTAATTATATTTGGTAAAGTGATTTTAGAAAAATCGCTATAACGAGTCATTTTATTATTTTCACTCAATAGGTAAAGTCCATTATAAGTGCTAATCCAAATGTTATCTAACTCATCTTGTCTAATTCCAGTAATTCTTCTACTATTGTTAAATGAATTTTCTGATTTTATACGCTTAAACTGATTATTAAATAAACCCTTTTCATCAGTTATAAATAAACCAGATTGTTGAGATCCTATCAAAATATTATTTGATGAATCAACAAAAAACGAAGTTACTTCATTCTGGGCTAATTTATTATTTTCCCCAAAGAGCTTGTCATAGTTTTCGATATTCGGAATCAAATTCCGTTTTAATATTTTATTTGTCCTGGTGTCAATAATATACAATGCATTTTTTGCACCACATATGATATAGTTTTTATATCGTCCTATTGTATTTATTTTGTATCCAATTGTATTTTCATATAGAGACGTTTTTCCATTATCATCAATTTTAAACAGACCAGAGTATAGTGTTCCTACATACAAATCTTTATCATCTTTAAAAACAGAAGTTATATTCTTGTCTTTAAGTTTAAATTTGCCTTCTCCGATGCTTTCTATAGATTGAAATATTCTGGTAGGACTTAATATAACTACTCCACCATTTGCCATAGAGAGCCATGTTGTATTGTTTGTAGAGTGTTTAATATCATTAATCGAAGAATAGTTAATTGGAAGTTTCCTACTCTCTGCTTTTATTAAATTTATTTTTTTAAAATTTTCAATATTGGAATCACTAACATAAAGTCCATGCCTCCATGTTCCAACCCATAATTTACCTTCATAGTCAATAGACAAGGAAGGATTGTAGTTGGATTTAAATTCTTTTATTTTTTTTATTTTTTTATTTTTTTTATCAAATTCCCTTAATACTCCATTTGCAGAAATGAATAATATTTTATTTCTCTTAACATCTTCAACAATATCTCCGATAACATTAACAGGATTGGTATCATAGGATATTAAATTCTCTTTGTTTAAATCAAAAAAATTAATATTTCCTAATGAACTAAACCATATATTTCCTTTTTTATCCTTAATAATACTTGTCACATTTTGACCATTTTTAAAATGATAAATTAATTTATTGTTTTTTTTATTAAACACATACACACCTTTTGAATATGTTCCTACCCAAATTCTTCCTTTTTTATCTTCATTAATTGAAAAAATTCTGAAATTAAAATCATTGGACATTCCTATAATTGAATTATAGCTTTTAGTCTCATTATTCACTGGATTTATTGAAGAAAGACCCCCGCTTTTAGTTCCTATCCATATTATATTGTCACTATCCCTAAATAGCGTTTCTATATTTTCATTTAAAAGTTGAGGATATAAAGGACCAGGTTTGATTATTTCAAAATCATTTCCATTGTATTTTGAAATGCCATTTTCTGTAGCAATCCATTTTATGCTTAAGTCATCACTGATTATTTTTGTAACATAATTACTGCTTAATCCCTCTTTTGTAGTAAGGTATTCAACTGTATAGTCAGTTTGTTGAGAATGAATTATCGTGCTAAATAAAAACAACAATGTATGTACTATTCTAATTATAGAATTACACATTTTTAATATTGAATTATTTGTCAATTTTATTATCAAAAAATTAAAATTTGAATTAATATATGATTTAATTAGTTATGGGTTTAATAATAAATGAATATTTATAACTATTAGGTTGAATTAAATATTTTTTTAATGGCCTAGCCCCCCAACTATTATCTCCTCCAACTCCCATTTGTTTTAAATCAATGTTTAAACTTATAAAATCTCTTTTTGGCACATCAATAGGCTTTCTTTGTTTTTTAACGATTCTTGATCTTGGAGATGATTTTTGGCCTGGCTTATTTTCGCTAAGTCCATCATCAAAATCCTCAATAGTATTAAAATGAGCACTAAAAGATATATAAGGATCACCATAAACCTTAAAACCAACACCTGCTTTGTTAGTTAGTTGGAGCCATCTATTTTCTATACGATATCCATTCTCTTGGGGACGAGAGTAATCGAAGCCTAGATCACTAACAGTAGAATTGTAGATCCCTTTAAATGCTGAATTTTTTCTATCAATATAGTTTTCATGTTGTCCTCTTCCATACCATTTAACATTATAATACGATTTAGGTATTTGCAAATTCATCCCAAACCTAGGCATTTCAGCATCTTTTAATTCTCCATTATATTTGAAATCATTAGTTATTCTCATTTCTCCTTTTCCATTTATTAAAAATTCAGTTATATAAAAAGATGAAAGGTTTTTTAACTCATATTTTGAAGTGATTTTAATTAAACTGTTGTTAATTTTTTCATAATCGAATGATTTTAATTTTCTATTGTGAGAAGCAATTTTCCATTCTTTTGATCTTACAGGAAGTTTGTTTCCATAATCATTATCAATTGGTGCTCTCCAAAAATTCAAATAAGGTGCTTTATCAATAAATTCATTATTATTAATTTTATAAGCTACTAATTCACCACTTGTTTTATTAAAATTGATCTCAATACCTTTATTATAAACTCTTATTAAATCCTTTGAAGATTTGATTTTTATTGATTCTGTTTCTAGAGTAAGTTGATTTTTAAAATTTGATTTAATTAATTCTATTTGCTCAGCTAATAACAAATGATTTGAAGGAATTAAGTTCTTTTCCTTTTTTTGGATGCCAAATAAATTTAAATGATAATCTTTCGCTTTAAGACCTTCCTCTTTTTTTAATTCATTTAATAAATTAGCATCAAGAGATAATGTAATTATTTTAGAAGATTGAGGTTCTAGGTCTAAGTTAAACTCACCAATTTTAATAATTACTCCATCTTTAATTATCTCATATTTAAAATCGAATTCACTAAGATTTGTAAAAAAATACTGATTATCTAATTTGATTTTGATATTTTCTGAAATTGATTCCAAACTAAATTTCAGATCTTGATAAACTTTTTTAATTTCAGCCATCGCTGGATGAAATGTTCGATCTGGATTGACTAATCCATTCATGCAAAAATTGGTATCGTTATGATAATTGCTTGGTGCATAATCCCCACCATATTTCCAATATTTATTTCCATTATCATCATATTCAGCAAGTCCTTGATCAACAAAATCCCATATAAAACCTCCTTGCATTTGCCTTTCTTTGTGAACCATTTCCCATAAATCAGAAATATTACCATTACTATTACCCATGGCATGGGAATACTCAGCCCATATAAATGGTCTATCAGGGAATTTATTTAAATATTCTTTTTTTATTTGATTCATTGTTGCATACATCCAACCTAGAAAATCGGTATGTGGTTTCAAATCAATCCCCATTCTTTTTAAATCACTTCTATCAGATGTTCTTTCATAAAAAACAGGCCTTGAATCATCAAAATTTCTAATCCAATCGTAACCTTTTACAAATGTTGGACCATCACCAGCTTCATTTCCTAAAGACCACATAATTATTGATGGATGGTTCTTATCCCTATTAACCATCCTTTCCCATCTATTCATGTGCATTGCTTCGAACTCAGGTTTATAAGCTGGCGTTTTATCTTTTTGATAACCAAACCCATGAGACTCTACATTGGCTTCATCAATAAGATAAATACCGTACTTATTACACAGTTCATACCAATACGGATCGTTTGGATAGTGGGAGGTTCTAACAGCATTAATGTTATTTTGTTTCATTATCTCTATATCTTTCAACATAGACTCTTTAGAAACAACATGACCAGTGAATTCATCATGTTCATGTCTATTTACTCCTTTAAACAATATAGGTTGCTTATTTACTAAGATCTGACCTGATTTAAGTTCAATTTTTCTGAAACCAACTTGTTGACCAATTGCATGCGTTTCTTTACCGTCTTGAATTAATGTGGTAGTTAAATAATATAAATTTGGTTGTTCCGCACTCCATAACAAGGGGTTTAGTATTTCTTCACTAAGATTTATTTTCAGGCTTGAAAGAGCCTCAATTTCAACATCTTCAATAAAAGTTTTAATTATTTTATTTTTATAATCATATAGTTTTGATTGTACAGTTAGTTTAGAATTAAACTCATTATAATTCCTTATGTCGACATCGATTTTAACGTCAGATTTTTTTAAATTATCACTTAAATTAGTCTTAATGAAAAAATCTCTTAAAGCGACTTTCGGCTGAGCATATAGGAAAACATCCCTTTCTATACCACTCAATCTCCAGAAGTCTTGATCTTCTAAATAAGTTCCATCAGACCACCTTATAACTTGAAGAACTATTGTGTTTTCTCCTTGTTTTAATACATTGGTCAAGTTAAATTCAGCAGGTGTTTTACTGCCTTCACTATAACCAACTTTAGTTCCATTAACCCATATATAAAAAGCTGAGTTTACAGCACCAAAATGAATAAATATTTCTTTATCATCCCATCCTTTTTTAAGTTCAAATTTTCTATGATAAAGTCCAATAGGATTATAATCCTTTGGCATGTAAGGAGGATTGATTTTATAAGGGTATATTATATTGGTATAAAGCGGAAAATCATCTGAATGAAACTGCCAATTTGAAGGCACTGGAATTTTTTGCCAATTACTTTTGTCGAAATTATTTAAAAAAAACATTTTTGGAAGTGAATCTGCGTTTGAAAAAAGTTTAAAATTCCAAGTCCCATTTAAGGATTTATATAATTCAGATTTTGTCAAATCTAAATTCAATAGATTATCTTCAGATGAGTATGGATAAAATGTAGCATGAGGATCTTCAGTATTTATTGAAAAAACTGAAAGATCTTCCCATTCTCTATATTGTGAATTTAAAATATTAAAAAATATAGTAGAACTAATTATAAATAAGTTCTTTAGTTTCATAATTGATTGTTTTTTAAGTCATTTGGAGATTTAGCTCTAATTTCGGAATTACTCATAAGGTCTTCATAAATCATTTGAGTCACCAAATCCCAGTCTTTATTTTCTGTCCAATTAGGTTTTGTTAATTTACCTTCCCAAAGTAATAGTTTTTTTAATAAAGAATCGTGTATGTATTTTTTAGTGTTTTTAATGTCTATATCCTCACGAAAATTATTTTTCAAATTGTAAAGAACCGTATTGGTTTCATTTAATCTTATTAATTTATAATTTCCAGATCTAACACTAGCCATTTTGTCTTTTCTCCAATATAAATCTTCGTTTATTATTAATGGATTCGTTAACAGGTTCATAATGTTTTTTCCATCTGATTTATTAGTCAATGAATCCTCTATTTTTGCAATTGTTACAGAAGTTTTAAAAATATCAAGAGAAGAAATAAATCCATTATATGTCGTGTTAGGTTTAATTCTATTTTTCCAGGTCATTATCATAGGAGTTTTTATTCCTCCCTCATATTGGTTTCCTTTCCAGCCTTTATAGGGGAAAGAGGAAGCTCCATTTGACATTGCTGCTCCATTATCACTTAAAAAATATATTATGGTATTATCATAAACACCATCATTTTTTAATTTTTCAATTACATTTCCAATTGCCTGATCCATTGACCACATCATTGAAGCATAAGTTTTTCTTGGATTGTTTTTAAATTTTTCTAAAACATCTTTTTTAGCTTCCATTGGAGTATGGGGAGCGTTAAAAGAAAGGTAAAGGAAAAAAGGGTTGTCAGACTTTGAATAGATGTCAATAAAATTAACTGCCTTATTGCCTAAGACATCTGTTAGGTAACCCTTAAATTCTGTATAGGTGTTATTTTCCATAACACTTTTATGGGATGTTTTAAGAGTCTCATTTTTATTGAAAAAATAATTTCTTGCACCTGAAATAAAACCCCAGAAATAATCAAAGCCATTATTTAATGGGTGATTTTGTTTTTTGTCACCTAAATGCCATTTGCCAATTATTCCTGTATGATAACTTTTAGACTTTAAAGCTTCAGCAATTGTAATTTGATTTGGATCAAATGAATTATTTACATCAGAATCTAAATTACACTCATGACCAAACCTCTGTTGGTACATGCCAGTTAAAAGACCTGCTCTAGATGGACTGCAAACAGATGCAGATACATAAGCATTTTTAAAAACTAAACCATCTGAAGCTAATTTGTCAATATTAGGTGTTAGTATATCGCTGCTTCCTGTAAAACCAAAGTCAGCATAGCCTGCGTCATCAGCTAGAATTATAATGATATTAGTTTTAGGTTTGCTGCAGCCTACTATAAAAAAAGTAATTAATATTAGCACACATGATTTTAACATATTTATAAATAAATAAAATTTTATTATAATTTATTGGGATAAATCAATCATTATGTAGGTTTAATAAGTATAGTTTAGTGATTTATTTACCCTTTTATTATGCACCATATGTTCTCCTTGTTAACAACTATATTATCTATTTTTAATAAAAATCAACTATGAGTTTAAATATAAAATTATTGTTTCCCATTTTATTTTTATGGGATTATTGATTAATTGTACATCAAAACCAGAAAATAATCAAGAAAAACCAAATATAGTTTGGTTAGTTAGCGAAGATAATTCAGTGTATTATATGGATTTATATACTAAAGGGGGAGCTAAGATGCCGACAATCGCTGAATTAGCAAATAAGGGTATTGACTTTGATAATGCTTTTTCAAATGCTCCTGTTCTATCTGAAAAAAATATTAAATACAGTCAAAAATTTGTTGACAGCTTACTTTTTCTAATAAAAGATAAAAAAATGAATGCAAGAGTTAAGGTCTAGTGATAGGTTTAAAAAATTAATTCTTAAACCTACCTGGGTTTAGCTTGTTATATTGACCGTTTGCTAATAGACCTAAAAATATTGGATCCATCAATGTTTTAGACCATTTTTCATGTTCATTAACTAGATTCTCGTATTTCTCTTTATTTTTATCTTTTAAATCTGTGTTTTCTGAAATTTCTTTTTTTAAATCATAAAGTGCGTCGACTTTTTTGTTATTAATAAATTTAAATTTTTCAGTTCTTACTGCTGATGCCTCTACTCTCAACTCATCTTCTTTTTGCATAAAATTATTTCTCCAAAACAAGTAATCATGGGGTGCGTTTAATTTCTCACCTTTTAAGAATGGAATGAGATTAACGCCATGTAATTCATTTTTTGAAACAATATTAGGAGAGGTTAGTGCTTTTGATGTTGCAAAAATGTCAAGAGAAATTACAGGTTTATCATATATCAGTCCTCCTTTAATTTGACTAGGCCATTGCATTACAAAAGGAACTCTTATCCCACCTTCAAACAAGTTTCCTTTTTTTCCCCTAAGTTCTCCGTTATCTGAATCACCTCTCAATCTACCACCATTGTCAGATAGAAAATATATAATAGTATTTTCATATATGCCCTTTTCTTTTAATTTGGAAATAATATTACCTACTCCATCGTCAACAGCGCTTACCATCGCAGCATAGGTTCTTCTGTTTTTACTTTCAATATGACCATATCTATTTAAATATTTTTCTGTTGCTTGTAATGGGCCATGTGGAGCGTTATATGCCAAGTAAATAAAAAAAGGATTGTCAGCATTTCTTTCTATAAAATCAACACTTTCTCTAGAAAGTGCATCAGTTAAATATTCTTTTTCTTCAATTCTCTCTTCATTTCTCAATAACTTAGTTCGATAAGCTGCACCCTGACTTGTAACTTTAGTTTCATCTTCTAAATTCCACTCATGAGGAAAATACCTATGTCCTCCAGTTAGAAATCCAAAAAATTCATCGAATCCTCTTTTTAAAGGTCTTAAACTTTCATGAGCTCCAAGATGCCATTTGCCAACAGCAAAAGTTCTGTAATCTGAAAGCTTTAACATATCAGCAATTGTTTGCTCTGTTAGTGGTAATCCCATATTTGGATCTTTTGGAGTGAATAATGGGTTTTTTCCAAAACCAAACGTATCTTGATATCTTCCAGTGATCAAACCAGCTCTACTTGGTCCACATACAGGATAAGAAACATATCCTTCAGTAAATACTACTCCATTTTGAGCAATTCCATCAAGATTAGGTGTCATAATATCTTTTGATCCATTAAAGCCAACATCAGCATATCCTAAATCATCTGCCAAGACAAGAATGATATTTGGCATTTCTTCTTTTTTTTTAGATTCAATTTGATTACAAGCTGAAAAGCTAAAAAATACTAGTATAATTATTGATGATATTTTGTGCATATTTTTAATTTTAAATATGAATATAACAATTAAAGTAATTAATTATTTAGTATTTTGAATGTTTTACCCCTTTTAATGAATTAAAAGTCCTATGTATAAACGAACTGTATACTTATTTTTATAAAATGACAAAAACCATATTCTCATCAATTAAAATTATGTTGCTCTCTATATTATTTATAGGTTGCGCAGATCTTCCAAAAAAAAAAAATAAAGAAATCAAACCTAACATTATTGTTATTTATGCAGATGATTTAGGTTACGGAGATGTGAGTGCTTATGAAAAAGGTTCTTTAAGTACACCTAATATGGATGCATTAGCTAATGGTGGCATAAGGTTTACTAACGGTTATGCTTCTTCTGCAACTTGCAGTCCTAGTCGATATGCTTTATTAACTGGAACATATCCATGGAGAAATTCTAATGCAAAAATATTAACAGGAGCATCACTTATTATTGATACTACTGAAATGACTTTGCCTAAAATGTTAAAAACAAAAGGGTATAATACCGCAATAGTCGGAAAATGGCATTTAGGATTAGGTCTTAGTAAAATAGATTATAATTCTAACATATCTCCTGGCCCTAATCAAGTTGGTTTTGATTATTCTCATATTATGGCTGACACTCAAGATCGTGTTCCAACTGTTTATATAGAAAATGGTGATGTGGTTAATCTTGATAAAAATGACCCAATTTATGTTAATTTTAAATCAAATTTTGAAGGCCAACCAACTGGATTAATTAACCCTGAATTAACCACTATGAAATGGCATCACGGTCATAATAGTTCGATTGTTAATGGAGTTCCTAGAATTGGTTTTATGAAGGGTGGAGAGAAAGCTAGATGGAGTGACGTTGATATGGCAGATCATTTCTTAGAAAAAGCACAGGATTATATAAAAAACAATAGTAATGAAACTTTTTTTCTTTATTATGCTTTACAGCAACCCCATGTCCCAAGGACGCCTCACCCTAGGTTTGAAGGAAAATCTGGAATGGGTCCAAGAGGGGATGTAATATTAGAAGCAGACTGGTGTATTGGAGAACTTTATAAAACTTTAGAATCTGAAGGAATTTTAGAGAACACATTAATTATATTTTCTAGTGATAATGGACCTGTATTAAATGATGGATACTACGACGATGCTGTTGAGAAACTAGGAGATCACACTCCTTCTGGAGGATTAAGAGGAGGGAAGTATAGTTTGTTTGAGGCAGGTGCTAAAGTTCCTTTTGTAGCTTACTGGAAAGGGAAAATTGACTCTGCTGTTTCTGACAAAATGATTTCTCAAATAGATCTTTTTAACTCTATATCGACTATTGTAGGAAGTGATATTCAATCATCAGACGGACAAGATCTCTCAAGTTTAATAATGAAAAATGAAGGAGAAGGTAGAGAAGAACTTGTATTAGAAGCAACTTCTAGAACTGCTTACAGAAATGGAGACTGGATAATGATTCCGCCATACAATAGTGCGGCAGTATCTAAATATACTAATATTGAGTTAGGTAATTCTTTAGAATTTCAACTATATAACATAAAGAATGATCCTAAACAGGAAAATAATCTCGCTTTAAAAGAATCGGAAAAATTAAAAGAAATGACATCTAAATTTTTTGAAATTAGAGGAGATAATTTTTCTAACATTATAAAGCTCAAATTAGAATAGCTTTTTTATGTCTTTATTTTTTTGCTGAAAATTTAATCATATTTAACAATAATTTATCAGCTACAGGGTCTTTTCCTAAGTTTTCAATAATTTGCAGCGTTGATAACAGCATTTTTCCATTACCTATAGAAGCTTCAAGAACATCAGCTGACCACCATACTTCTCCTGTCCCATTATAATTACGTAACATAATGTCTTTATTAGGAAAGTGATCATAACCTATCATACCTGCTATATATAATCCTTCTTGTTTTGACATTGAAGTTATAGGGTGAACATTTTCATATACACCATGCATGATTTGGTTTATAGGTAAATCATTAAATACAGGATGTTCTGTTACTATATGAGATTTTGCTGCCCAACCGCCTCTAGCATCCCATTTTCCATGTAATTCTGCACCAAATGGTAAAGCATCTACTTTGACTTCTTTTAGTTTTCTGTTACTCGTTTCTACTTTTTTACCCATAACATCTAAGATTACAACGTAACCACCAGCTTTAACATGTAATTTTGCTTTTTCTACTTCCTTTTTGTATTTATCATTGTTTTTCAATGATTTGCCAATAAACACTGGAATATCTAGGTTTAATTCATTTGTAAATGGTACGTAATCAATGTTTTGTTTATCTAAAAATTTAGTTAATGATTTTTCGGGATCAATAATTGATATTTTGTTTTTTGGATAAACTAAACGCTCCTTATTAAACACATCAAAAGATTGATAATTATTAGATATGATTTTTCCAGACTTGTTTTTCAACTCAACCTTTACTATATAGTTTCCATTGAAATTTTGTGTATTTAATTTAGTTGAATAAAGTTTTGACACTCCTCTTTTAAACATTTGATTAAAACTTTTCTCAAATACTGTTTCTCCGTTTTTAGAAACTATTTCAATATTAAGATTTGTGTTTTCATTTGCTAGTTCATTTACGCCATGAATTTCTAATTGAGTACCTTTTTCGGCATACACATTTCTAGGTAAAATTCTTATAGGAATAATTTGTTTTTGATTGGCTTCTTTGGTCATTTCATATGCTAAAGTTTTTGGATTTCGCCATAAATCCAATAACCCTGCTCCTAAAACCCAATCACCACCAACTAAAGCATGTACACAATAGCCTTTTATAGTTTCGTTTAATCTCGTAGCTTCTAACATACGCTTATTAGCAATACCATGCATTTTTTGTTGTTCGATATAAAGGTCTTCGGTTTTTTGATAGATTTTATTAAAGCCAACTTTTTTTAAAGCTTTTTTATATCCATTATCTAGTTCTTTGTGGTAAATTGTTGGAGCTACTAAAGGGTTACCTATTTCGTTAAACATTTTATTATTTGAGGTTAAATCAGGAGTACTTCCATAGCCTATTTCAGAAATAAAGGTCATAATCCCTGGCACAACATTTTTTCCATAACCTTTGACGTTTTCTAAGGATAAAGATTTTAACTCTTCATTTGTTTTTCCAGTTGCTAGATATCCATTAAACTCTTTTTCATCGACTTGAGAACCACTATAGTGATGGATGTCATTGAATTTAGTAGGAGTTTTTTCATAAGGCAAGTAGATATTAGCTCCTTCTCCCCAACCTCCTGATTCATCTAATATCATTCGAGTTGGGTCTAGTTCTCTAGCTAAAACAGACATTGAATTTAACATTTGTGCAAGTATAGGTCTGTTTATTTCATTAAATAATTCCCATTGCACAATAGAAGTTCTATTACGATTACTCATAATTGTTTGACGTAATTCGTTTTCTACAACAAAAGATAATCTAGGAGTAGATATTGGTCTTTTCATGCATTCTACAGCTAGACTCCCAATTGTTAAAACCCCCATTTCATCACACAGATCTAACCACATTTTAGATGCTGGTTTACGCCATGGTCTAATCATATTAAAACCGGCCTCTTTAGCTAATGTTATTTCTTTAATTGCCATTTCTTTACTATCTGGATAGGCTAATCCAATAGGATATAATCCTTCAAAAAAAGTAGCTTTTAAATACAGTGGTTTGTCATTAAGGTAAAATTCATTGTTTTTTATAGTAAACTCACGTAGACCAAATTTGGTTTCAAATTTATCTGAAATTGACCCGTTAGTATTTATTACGACCTGAGCATTATATAAATAAGGATTTTCTATAGACCAATGTTCAGCATTTTTAATTGGCATGTGCCATTGGATCTTGTTTTTTCCAGGAAAAGCTTTAAATAATTCAGATTTGGTTAGTAATTGAATACCATCTTTAGATAAAATGCTTATCGACAATTCTGCATTATCTATAAAATTATTTGTATTGTTGATTTCTATGTTAAAAGTAGCAGTATTTGTATTAATTTTAGGTTCAATAAACACGTCACTTAATCCAATAGAACCTTTTGCTGAAATTGAAACAGATTGCCAGATACCTCCATTAATAGCACCTCGCCACATTGGCATTTCTTGCCTTCCTAATCCATCAATATACTTATCTGTTAATATAATTGGACTGATTACTCTAACTATTAAAGTATTTTCTTTTCCCAGTTTCGCTAATTTATCAACTCTAAATTTGAAAGGCGAATAACCTCCTTCATGAAATCCAACAACTTGATCGTTTAGCCAGATTTCTGATTTATAATTTACAGCTTCAAAATTTAATTCAATGATCTTTTTATCCCAATTTTCAGGGATTTTGAATTTAGTTCTATATATAGCTACTCCTTCGTAATTTTTTTTAAATTCTTCCCAACAACTTGGGACTTTTATTGATTTTTTATTTACATTTTTATTATAATTTTCATCTAGATACCATTTTTTTTGAACTCCTTCATTATTGTCATCGAAAATAATATCCCATTGTCCATTTAATGATAATTGATTTTCATTGAAGTTTTGGGAAAAACAAGTTATACTCATTAGAAAAGTTATTAAAAACACAATACAATTGGTTGATCGTTTAATAGTCATTTGAATAAATATTATAATTATATTATTAAAACTTAGTTAGAATTAAAACAAATATTATAAATATTTGTAGAAAAGTTGTTGCAAATACTATCCACTATAAATCAAAAATTATCATTTCATCTATTTATGCTTTTTTTAATTTATAGGATGAATTGTCTTTTTTTAAATTTTGTATTTACTAGCTATTTTTAATTAAAGGCTGTATTATTATGAACTAAATTAACTTTCTTATAATATCAGCTGCAACTTCTGCTGTAATATCTCGTTGAGGAGACCCAAACATTTCGTAACCAACCATAAATTTTTTTACAGTTGAGCTTCTCAAAAGAGGAGGGTAAAAACTCATGTGCCAATGCCAGTGTTTATTATCTTTTCCATCTGTTGGTGATTGATGAATTCCACTTGAATACGGAAAAGAACAATTGAATATTCTATCATAAGCTTTTGTTATTAAAGAAATTGCTTCAGCGAATTTTTCTTCTTCATTTAATGACATTTCGGAGATATTTTTTTGAACTTTTTTAGGAATTATCATTGTTTCAAATGGCCAAGTTGCCCAAAAAGGAATTAGAATTACAAAATATTCATTTTCATAAGCAACACGTTCCTTCAGCGTTAACTCTTGATTTAAATAATCTTGTAATATAGATTGTTTGTTTTTCTTAAAATAGACGGCCTGTTCATGATTTTTTTTTACTACTTCATTAGGAATGGTTGATTGACTCCAAATCTGACCATGAGGATGTGAATTGCTACAACCCATGACTGCTCCTTTATTTTCAAAAATCTGAACGTAGTTAATAAATTGATTTTTTCCTAAATCAATGTATTCATTCTTCCAGACTTCAATTATTTTTTTGATTTGTAAAACATCTAATTCAGCTAAACTTTTGGAATGATCTGGACTGAAGCAAATCACTTTGCAAATACCTTGTTCACTTTGAGCTTTTAATAACCCTTGATTAAATTCAAATGACTTAGAGTCTTTTTGAAGAGCTGCAAAATCATTTTCAAAGACAAATACACCTTTATAGTCAGGATTTATTTCCTTGTTAACTCGAGTATTGTTTGCACATAAGTAGCAAGTAGAATCGTAGGAAGGTTTTTCTTCTTTAAAAACTTCTTCGTTTTGTCCTTGCCAAGGTCTTTTTGATCGATGTGGTGATACTAAAACCCATTCTCCGGTTAAAATATTAAACCTTTTGTGAGAGTATTCTTGTATGTTTAAATTCATTATAATTATTACTTAATAAGCCTAGTCCCCTTAGATAGTTTTACAGAATAAAAGGAACAATTTATGTTGAATTGTTTTGAATATGATTCTAAAGTTTCTTTTTTAAAATTCTTCACTTCACTTTTTTTAATTAAATTAATTGTACACCCTCCAAATCCTCCTCCCATCATTCTAGCGCCAAGAATATACGGATTATCTATTGTTTGGTCAACAAGAAAATCGAGTTCATCACAACTCACCTTATATAGGTTTTTTAAACCTTCATGCGATAGGTATAGTAAAAGCCCTATCTTTTTTAAGTTTTTAGCATTGATGGCTTTTACAGTTTCTTTAACTCTATTGTTTTCTTGAATCACGTAGAGTGCTTTTTTGTAATCTTCATCTGAAATCTTTTTTATCAATTTATTCAGGTCATTTTCTGTAGCATCTCTTAGAGCTCTTATTTTGAGTAATTTAGATATATTTTCACAGACAGCTCTTCTGTTGTTGTATGCGCTTTCAGATAATTGATGTTTTACATTTGTATTGACAAGAATAAGTTTGTAATCACTGAAATCAATTTTAAATGAAATTGAATTTATTTTTCTGCAGTCTAATAATAATGCACTTTTCTTCTCACCAAACATACTTGAATACTGATCCATAATGCCACACATCACACGAACAAAATTATGTTCAGCTTTTTGAGATATTATAATCATTTTACTTTTAGACAAGCCTAATTTAAAGACTTCATTAAGTCCAAATACAATACTATTTTCTAAAGCAGCGGAAGAAGACATTCCTGATCCTTCTGGGATGTTTCCAGAAAAAACAAGATTAAAGTTTCCTAATTTTAAATCTAGTTTTAGAATTTCAGAAACAACTCCTAAAACATAATTTTTCCATCCTCCGTTTTTTAAAGCCTTCAGATTATTTAATTTAAATTCGTAAGAATCAGATTTGTTAAGTGCGATAGCCTTGCAAAATGTAGAGCTGCTTTTTTGAATGCCCGCAATAATACCTTTATTAATAGCTGCTGGAAATACAAAGCCTTCATTATAGTCAGTATGCTCTCCAATAAGATTAATTCTACCAGGTGAAAAAACAAGAATTGGGTTCATTTTAAATTGATTTAAAAAGACATTCTTCACCTCATTAACTAACTTCTTGTTCATTTTTAATTATACATTATTATATAAATTTAATTTATTTATAAGATTTCATAAAGGT
>TARA_B110000114_G_scaffold176686_1_pt1 | contig 30409 bp, 27 predicted proteins | sample TARA_B110000114 | Tara Oceans TARA_B110000114 (sample SAMEA4397311) | marine metagenome | biome: Polar Biome; feature: [SRF] surface water layer (ENVO:00010504); material: water (ENVO:00002006), including particulate matter (ENVO:01000060) such as... | depth 5 m
AAAATTAGGGGGCAATCAATGGGACGTCAAGTTTGTCTGACAATACCAATCTTATGATATGTATAACTTCTCTAAAGCAAAAATTTCTCAAATAAATACCGTTAAAAGTTTAGATGAAATGTGATGATCCTATGTGGCTTTTCAAATTAATCCTTGATGCATCTGATATTAACTGGTGTATTAAAATGAATGGAAAACTTACTATTAAAGTGTATTTATTAGCGAATTTAGAAGAAAATAAGAGAAATGGCTAAACAACAACTGCGCACCGCCGATCTCGTATCGCGATATATGATACTGACAAAAGAGATCATGCCACATCTTGCACGAACGTCACACAGGCACTGGCCAGTGTGCAATGATCACTGCTTTCAACGCATTGTGCTTGACGCTGTTTGTGGTGGTGTCTGGTACGATCATTTGCTTCGACCTGCATATAAAAACCTGACCCGCGACCTAGCTGCAAACGCGGTCGACTTGTGTAATGATATAATTTCAGGCGACTCTGATTTAGTAGTTTTAAACAAACAGTCGCTGAAATGGCGCAGCAAGTGCTAGCCTTAAATAAACAAGTTTCCTTTGAAAGTGCCTCACCAAGGGCTGGTCGATTATGAACTAAAAGCTTGCCATGAAACAGAAATCTTGATTTTTGGATATGTGTCTTGTAACTTTTAATATTGTAAGCCTTATAGATTTTTCAGTTTTATTACTCACGTTACTTCCAACTATTGAAAACTAGCTATTTTTTATGCGTCTGGTGCAGCGGGTTGACGACGTTCGTTTGCAAGAAACCCACAGATTACGATTATCGTGGCACCGACTAGTTCGCGCAGTGTCGCAACTTCAGCAAAAATAAGAAATCCAATAATGAGGGCAAAAAGGATGCGCGCATAGGAAAAAGTAGCAAGCCCTGAGACTTCCCCAAACCGGTATGCCTCAACGGTTAGGAACATACCTAGAGTAGCGAGTGTGCCAGCCGTAAGCAATAATAAGCCATCGCCAACGCTCAGGCCAGTCCAGAGCACTACAGCGCCTGGCAATGTGCCAAGCGTTGCCACCAAGCCGATCCAGAGCATGATTGTTGCAGTGTGTTCAGTTCGGGTCATTACCCGGTTCTGAAAAATCAAAATTGCTGCAGCGAAGGCTGACCCAAGCCCAAAAATTATTCCTGTCTTGATCGTAAGGCTGGTCGCACCGCTAGCAAGGACGACGCCAAGGAATCCCAAAGTAGTAGTTAGCCCGCGCCGCAACCCAATCTTTTCACCGAGAACAAATGGGGCCATTATCACTACAAAAAGTGAGGTGGTAAAGGTAAGTGTTGAAGCAAGCGCAAGGTCTAATTTCTGAAAACTTGCATAATAGAACCACCAACAAATCAAGCTGGTTAGACCACGCACGATCAGCATAGGCCAACGTGGAGAGCAGAAAGGAGCTGATCGCGTAAAGGCAATCCAAAGAGCCACGATTACAAGTTGGCAAAGCGAGCGTGCAAAGATAATCAGCGCAAATGGGACCTCAGGATTGAGAAACCGCAGAACTGTAACATCAGCAGTAAACATTGCCGCTGCGGCGAGCAGAAGAACTGCGCCGTAGCGGTTGTTGACTGGGACCTGTTCGATCACGTTCGGCGGTAGGGGGCAAAAGCGTTTGGGTCGATCTTAGCGATCTGTCGAATGATTTCTACCCAAGCGGAAAGGCCATCGCTGATAGAAGACAGTCGGAAGAATTCATTTGGCGCATGGAAGTTTTCGTCTGACAATGCAAAGGAAAACATCACTGTATCAAGCCCCAAAATTCTTGACACAATCTCAGTTAAGGGCAGAGAAGCGCCAATACGAACTTTTAAGGGCGTTTGCCTAGTTGTATTTTCGAGAGCCAAAACAGCCGCAGCAAGCAGTGGGTGATCTGGCGGCACGGCATATGCTCCTGACTGACCTCTATCGCCATATAATTCCAGACTCACACCGGGGGGCAATTGTGACTTTAAATGATCAATAACCGTCTGTTTGGCGCTTTGCGGATCCTGACCTGGCACAAGTCGCATTGTGATTTTAGCAAAGGCTTCGTTGGGTATTACGGTCTTAGATCCAGCACCAGTGTAGCCACCCCACATGCCATTGACGTCTAAAGTTGGCCGTATCCACAGTCGTTCAAGTGTTGAATAACCTGCTTCGCCGTGTGGCTGCGCCCCTATGGCAGAAAAAGCGTCAACTTCGTCATAGGGGATCGCCGCGATCTCATCACGCTCGGCCTGTGTTGGTTCTGCTACACCATCATAAAAACCTGGCGCTGCAATACGGCCCTGTGCGTCATGAAGGCCACCGATAAGCGTTGACAGCACGTGCAACGGATTGGTGACAATACCTCCATAACGGCCTGAATGCAGATCCTGAGAGGCAGTCTGAACCCGCACCTCAAAGCCTGCATTTCCGCGTGAACTGATGTTCAGTGCTACAATGTCAGACCTCCACCGCGCCCCGTCGGCAGAGAGCACGGCATCAGCTGCCAACAGGTCACGATTAGCCTCAAATAGACTAGGCAAGGAAGGAGAGCCAATTTCTTCTTCCCCCTCGATCAAAAGTTTGACGTTTATAGGCAACCGCCCTTCGATAACAAGGAAGGAGCAAAGCGTTTCAAGCGCGATCATCAAAGGACCCTTGTCGTCCGAGACGCCGCGTCCATACAGCCTGTTATTTCGTTGGACTAATTCAAACGGAGGCGTATCCCATTTGTCCAGCGGGTCCGAAGGCTGCACATCATAATGAGCATAAATTAAAATGGTCGGTTTTCCTGGAGCGTCCATCCGTTCAGCAAAAATGGCAGGATGGCCCATTTCATTTGCTGGAGCTAGGCGGCGTCGATTTTGAAAAGCCATCTGGTCAAGGCGTGTCTCAATAATCTGTCGGGCGTCTTCCATGCCTTGTTCCATAGCCGGATCGGCTCCCACCGAAGGACAAGCCACAAAGGCTTTCAGTGTCTCTACCAGTTGGTAGGTTTGGTCAAGTGCGTGGGCAAGTACGGGATCTGTCATAGAATTTCTCTTCAAGTTATTCCACCATCGACACTAAGGATCTGGCCGGTGATCCATCCTGCTTCTTGCGAAATTAGAAATGCGGTAGCGGAGGCAATGTCTTCTGGTTTACCAAGTCGGCGAGTATGAATCCGACCTATTAATTGTGCTTGCCCCTTGTCGCCGAAGGCGTCCCATTGACGGCGGGAGGCAGGGTTGGAAAGAATAAAACCGGGTGCTATGGAATTCACGCAGATTCCATACTGTGCCAATTCAAGGCTGAGTTGCTTGGTTAGCCCGACCAGCGCGTGTTTGGCCGCCGTGTAAGCATGAATGCCTGTCAGACTAGGGCGCAGTCCTGCACCCGAACTGATGGTTACGATACGACCCCAGCCCGCTGTCTTCATCGCCGGGATTAGCGCCTGAGATAAATAAAGCGTGGCATCAACATTGATAGCAAAAATGTGGCGCCAGGCCTCAGGATCGACTTCTTCAAGCGGTGTTCCAATCTGATTTCCCACACCACCTGCAGCATTGACTAGAATATCTGGAGAGCCAAAGTCGGATGTGATTTTTTGCGTCATTGCTTGCACTGCGTCAGGGTCTCCCAAATCAGCTGCAACTGCAGGTAAACCCAGTTGAGCTGCTGCGTTCTGCAAAGCTTCGCCGGGCAGATCACTTATAATGACTTTAGCCCCATCCGCGGCTAGACGGGTTGCAATAGCCGCGCCGATGCCGCCTACAACGCCAGTAACAAGTACTGTGTGACTGGTCATGCTTGCACCTTGGTCAACTCGTTAAATGTCTCTGCTGACATTTTGCGGCGGCCATCTTCTATGTCGTGGATCAGTTCGACCAGCCGATGCAGCAGTGGTGTGTCAATGCCATGTGCTAATGCAATCGAAGCAACTGCGCCAACTTGGGGGTCCACCTCAGTCTTGCGCTTACGCACCGTAATATCTCGATAAATGCCAGTATGAGTTTTGGCGGTCTTGGAATTGAAATCAGCCAAATTAGCTAGGCTTTGCAAGGCGGCAGCATCGCACATGTCTGGCATGAAAGCGGCAGGTTCAAAACCGTTGAAGGGTTTTGGCTCAACCCCTTCGGCAAGGGCGGTGCGCATTACTTCGCGCGCGAGGCTCATAAAAGCAAGACTGCGTTCTGGATCGGCAAAGTTTGCGGCCATGCTGTCATGAGTCAAGGCTGTGGCAAACAGCATTGCGCCATATCCCATCTTGCCCCAGAGATAGGCCCAAATGTCCTGCGTTAGTACAGTGTCAGGTTCAAAAATCTGTAAAAGTTTAAACATATCAGTTGTACGTTCACGCTTAGATCCGTCAATCTCACCAACAACAACCGCACCGCGATTGCCAAAAAGGATCCGGCCTGGACCAATCCAATCGGCACCGTAATTCACAAAAGCGCCCATGGTTCGCTCAGTACCTGCATACTGTGCGATGATACGTTCATTCAGTCCATTTTGTGCAGACAGAATAAAGCCATCCTTCGTCAGGTGCGGTAAGAGTTGGGAAAGCGCAGGTACTGTTGCCTGGGCTTTAACTGCCAGTATAATTCGACTATAAGTGCCCGTTAACTGATCAGGCGTGACGGAGGGCACTACTTGAGTGAATTTCTCGACTGGTCCTTCAATCGACAGCCCCCTGGTGCTGCAAGCAATGACATGTTCGGGTACAATATCTACCATCTTAACTGGCACGCCCGCGCGCGCCCAATAAGCGCCTAGTATGCCACCAATGGCTCCTGCACCCCATATCAAAATTTGCTCAGTCATTTTTAAAATCCGCCCAGGGGCCTTCCAGCGCAGCTCGAGTTTCGACTACACCCATTTCCCAGATAGCTTGCGTTTCTGCGTCGGGGCGCTGCCAAGGCCCCCCAAAGGATCCGTCGTCTAGCAATTTGCGGACCAATGCCGGTGATGACGCCTTTAAGAGGTCCATGTCTACAATCTGCTTTTTTCCATTGGGCGCGGGGGCATGAGCAAGTCTTGTCCACGGGAAATTTTCCATCCAGTTGGCATGTGACCCAGACTTGTCGATCGATTGCACCTTGGCCCAAGTTTTTGGAGCGCTCCACCAATTATGGAATTTGATTGAAATATCGCCATGTTCCGCCATTAGTTCCTGGGCCAGAGCACCTACAGGATTATTGCCACCATGGCCATTGACGATCAGTATTTGTTGAAACCCTGAGCGCCGAAGTGATGCCACCACATCGCGCACTACGGCCATCAGCGTTTCGACTCGCAGGCATATGGTACCGGGGTAAGCATTGAAGTATGGAGCAAGCCCGTAGGGTATAACCGGAAAGACAGGTAAGTTCAGGGGCTCTGCTGCTTCGACTGCAACTTTTTCGGCTAAAATCATGTCAACACAGAGTGACAACTGCGCATGTTGCTCTGTCGAACCGATAGGCAAGATACAGCGCGGATCCCGTGCGGCGGCGGCCTCAACGTCACGCCAGTTCATGTTGGTCACCTTCATTATATTTCCCCTTGCGCAATGTCCATTGTTTCAGGAAACAGATTGGCTGCCCAGTCCTTTGAAGCAAGCACTACTTTTGATGTCAGTTCAAATAGCATTTGTCGTTCTCCGTCGGAAAGCGTTGTGAGCATTCGTTTTTCTTGCGCCTCAAAGACGGGGACTGTTTGCTGGAAGAGCTTCCAGCCCTTTTCTGATAAGTGGAGTGCCTGTTTTCGCCCGCTTCCAGGGGCCTTGGTACGCAGATTGATAAGGTCCATCCGTTCAAGCTGGTTGATTGCGCGACTGAGTGTGTTCTTAGGGAATCCAGAGGTGCGTGAGATATCACGTGCGCTGCCACCATCGGCAAGCGCTAACGAATAAAGCACCACGTATTCTGGCCGCTTCAGTCCATAAGTGTCTAGTATCCAGCTGTAAAGCGGCGTGTTGTAGAGTAATGCAATATAGTTGACTCGAAAGGTGAACGGACAGGGGTTACCCCATAATTTGGCTTCCAGCATGTCTGGACTTTGCCCAATTTCATGAGCGCCAAATCCTTGATCACTTTCAGTCTGTAGGTCTGACATATTTTTATTAACTCCTAAGTTTATCAAAATTAAAGTTCCAAATAGAACTTGACTGCTAGCTTATCGCAAGACATTGTATAAAAACAAGTTCCAAATGGGACATCAAATCAATTAATATTAATTGGATGAGGTTTATTGCCTCTTCCATTAATCAGAAAGGTTAAATGATATGACATACCAGAATTTCTTAGCCCCTCTGGCTTTTGTGCTTAGTTTGACTGCAGCAGGCGCTGCATCAGCTCAGACGCTGACGATGGGAGTGCGCGGTGGACCCGAATCAATGGATCCGCATTTTTCCGCGCTTGGTCCACATGCCGAGGCAGCCAAACATATTTTTGATACACTTGTGTGGTCCGGTCTTGATCTACAGATAGAACCAGGTCTTGCTACAAGCTGGAAACCAGTAGATGAAGATACGTGGGAATTTAAGCTACGGGAAGGCATAAAGTTTCATGATGGCTCTGATTTCACTGCAGAGGACGTAAAATTTTCAATAGAACGCATTCCAGTTGTTACAGGCCCTACCACAACGGCAATCTATGTTCGCCGCGTGGCTGGTGTAGAAATTATTGGCCCACATACAATTCATATCCATACTGACGGTCAGGCAGCGACCCTACCAAATGATTTCATTCGTCTGTTCATAGTCTCATCAGAAGCGGCAGCAGATTTTTCAACACTTGAAACGGCGTCTGCGGGCTTTAACTCAGGTGCTGCAGCAATCGGTACTGGCCCATATAAATACGTTAGTTGGGAGCCAAAGGGTGATCTAGTTCTTGAGCGTTTTGACGACTACTGGCGCGGCATGGGAGATTGGGAAAAAGTGATCCGCAAGGAAATCCCTAACGATAGTTCGCGGCTTGCTGCCCTCAAAGCTGGGCAGGTCGATGTGATCAACTATGTGTCTTCAGTGGACTACCTCGCACTTGCAAAAGATGCCAATATCGATTCAGTCAAGGGTGACAGCGTTTACATTATGAACCTTCAGCTGGATCAGCGTAAAAACACGCCGTTGGTGCGTGCTCTTGACGGTTCAGATCTAGATGAAAATCCCTTCCGCGATTTACGGGTGCGCCAGGCCATTGATCACGCCATTGATCGTGAAACTATGGTAGAGATTGTGCTTGAAGGTCTAGGAAAACCTGCAAACCAGATGATGCCTCCAGGCTTCTTTGGCTCAAGCGAAAAAATACCTATGCCGGAATACAATCCAACAAAAGCCAAAACACTTCTAGCTGAAGCTGGATATTCCGAAGGCTTTGAGGTGGATCTTTACTGTACCGGAGACCGTCTGCCAGGTGACGCTGCTATTTGCCAAGGGCTTGGACAGATGCTGACACAGGTAGGTATCAGAACTAACGTGAACGCGATATCCAAGACTGTTTACTTTCCAGCCCAAGCACGACTTGACTATTCGATGTTTATGAATGGTTGGGGCACGTTGACTGGCGAGGCATCTTATACTTTGGGTGGCTTAGCACATTCCAACAATCCCACAGTAAAGCTAGGTGCCTACAATAGAATAGAATATAAAAATAGCGACGTGGATCGTCTACTTCAGACTGGCGCCAGGATGATGGATGCAACCGCGCGACGCGCGACATACGAAGAAGCGATGGAAAAGGTTATGGAAGACAAAGCCTACATCTCTATCGTGCAGCTTCAAACGGTCTGGGGTGCAAAGGCGGGCATGCTGCAATTCACGCCCCGCTTTGACGAAGACACACTTGCCTTCTTCATGAAGTCTGCGCCCTAATCGAGCACTATAATAGATGGCCGGGTGACGAATATATCGCCCGGCCTTTGCTTTGTACCTAAGGAGAGCTGATGCTCGGCTTCATCATCCAGCGTTTTATGCAGGCAATATTAGTCATGGCCGTAATGTCGGTTATAGTCTTCTGTGGGGTCTATGCTATTGGTAATCCCATTGACATTGTGATACCACCTGAGGCTACGCAAGAAATTCGCTTGGAAGCCATCCGCAGGCTTGGCCTCGACCGGCCGCTTTATGAACAATACTTCATCTTCATTTCGAACCTGTTGCAGGGTGATCTTGGCCGCTCGTTTGTCTATAACTTGCCAGTGCTGGAACTTATTGGCGGGCGTCTACCTGCGACGCTTGAGCTGGTACTGATTTCGGTCATATCGGCCACAGTTCTCGGTGTGAGCCTTGGTATCTATGCAGGCTATCGACCCGACAGCTGGTTGGCCAAAACTATCATGGCGGTTTCCGTACTGGGCTTCTCAGTACCGTCGTTTTGGGTGGGGCTGATTCTAATCCTAGTCTTTGCTGTAAACTTTGGTTGGCTGCCTGCTGGCGGACGTGGTCAAACAGTTGAAATTTTAGGCATTGCATGGTCATTTCCAACCATAAATGGTTTATCACACATCGCGCTTCCAGCCATTAATCTTGCGCTCTTTAAGCTGGCTCTGATGATCCGTTTGGCGCGTGCAGGTACGCGAGAAATCATGCTGACTGATACCATTAAATTCGCTCGCGCGGTTGGCCTGTCAGAGAGTACAATCCTTCGGCGTCATTTGTTAAAGCTCATTTCCATTCCGATTATAACAGTCTTTGGGCTTGAGCTGGGATCAACGCTTGCTTTTGCTGTTGTGACCGAAACGATTTTTTCTTGGCCTGGTGTTGGGAAGCTAATCATCGATAGTATCGGTGTGTTGGACCGTCCCGTGATGGTCGCTTACTTAATTCTTGTGGCGTTCTTGTTCGTTACCATAAACTTCGTAATTGATTTAGTCTTTGCTCTGATTGACCCCAGGGTACGGAATGGGGCATCGGCATGAGTGATGACCGCACACCTTTAAGACTTTTCTGGGCGGAATTCCGAGAAAATAAAATAGGTCTTGTGGCTTTAGTCGTGGTGGTAGTGACTATACTTCTAGCTCTTTTCGCCTCAATCATTTCGCCACAGGACCCCTATGATCTAGCCAAACTTTCACTTATGGACAGCCGTAGGCCCCCAGGGTTCATTGGATCGGGTGGCTACACGCATCTCTTGGGGACTGATCCGCAGGGACGTGACTTACTATCGGCCATTTTCTATGGGCTACGGATATCCATTCAGATTGGTCTCGCTGCTGGTTTTGTGTCACTAACCATAGGCACAGCGCTGGGGATCACTGCCGCCTATGTTGGTGGGCGTATCGAGGCGCTGATCATGCGGCTGATTGATCTGCAACTTTCTTTTCCAGCAATACTTCTGGCGCTCGTGATAGTAGCGCTTTTAGGTCAAGGCAAAGTGCAGCTAATCAGCGCGTTGGTTGCGGCACAGTACGCCTATTTTGCCCGCACCGCTTATGGTGCAGCCAAGGCAGAGCGTGGCAAAGACTATATCGAAGCAGCGCTGGCTACGCCATTGAGTGGCCGGCTGGTGGTTATGCGTCATCTTTTACCCAACTGTATGCCGCCACTGATTGTGGTGGCAACGGTGCAAATTGCCAATTCGATTTCGCTTGAGGCAACGCTCAGCTTTCTTGGTCTTGGATTACCCGTTACTGAGCCATCGTTGGGCATGCTGATCGCCAATGGTTTCCCCTACATGATGAGCGGGCGCTACTGGATTTCAGTATACCCCGGCATATCTCTGATCATCTTAATTGTAGCCATCAATGTTGTTGGTGATCAGGTAAGAGACCAGTTTAATCCAAGGCTGCGCAAATGACCAAACCTGTTTTAAGCGTCAAGAATCTGACCACTCATTTTTTCACCCGGGCGGGTGTAGTCAAGGCAGTAGACGGTGTGTCTTTTGATCTGGCCAAGGGAGAAATCATGGGGCTTGTGGGCGAAAGTGGATCGGGTAAAACTGTCACTGGCTTTTCTATGCTGGGGTTAGTGGATGCCCCGGGCCGCATTGTGAAAGGTTCCGTCAGATTAAACGGAACCGAGTTAACTACATTATCTGATAATGAACTGCGATCTCGCCGTGGCCGCGAAATATCAATGATTTTTCAAGACCCTATTTCGACGCTCAACCCGATGCTGACGATTGGCCAACAGATGAAACTGGCTATTGATGCTCATGAGTCTGTGAGCGTTCGTGCCTCCGCGACACGTGCGGCAGAGTTGCTGACAAAAGTGGGCATATCTTCTGCTAAGGCGCGGTTGCGCGCCTATCCTCATGAGTTTTCGGGTGGTATGCGGCAACGCGTCGCAATTGCTATCGCTCTCTTGCATCGGCCCGCGGTTATTGTGGCAGATGAACCTACGACAGCGCTTGACGTATCAATTCAAGCGCAAATCCTGTTTCAAATGCGCGACCTTGCGCGCGAGACAGGCACGGCGATGATCTGGATAAGCCATGACCTTGCGGTAGTGTCGAGCCTGGCCAGTAGGCTTGCCGTGATGTATGCAGGTCGTATCGTGGAGGAAGGAAGGACTGCCACATTGTTGCGTGACCCCAGACACCCCTATACAGCCGGTTTGATTGCCTCCCTGCCTGCCGCAGGCAAACCTGGTACCCCTTTGACTCAGATACCCGGCACCACGCCTTCACTTTTATCACTGCCGCCCGGTTGCCCTTTTGCCCCACGTTGCGGCAGGTTTACGCTCAGATGTGAGGCTGAACCCAAAATGACGCTGCAAGATAGCCGCGGATGGCGTTGTTTTCATCCTGTAGGCCGACTCGCAGATGCTCCTGTATGAGCAATTTTTTACACATTAATAATATTAGTCATATTTTCGGGCCAGATTTGACCACTGGGGAAAGAATTGCCGCAAAGCTCGGTGCAAAAGTAGAGACGAGATCAGTGCACGCGGTCTCGGATGTCACTTTGTCAGTCCGGAAGGGGGAGACACTGGGGCTGGTTGGTGAGTCTGGCTGTGGCAAGTCCACCCTTGGGCGTGTAATTGCAGGCATTCTGCTGCCCACTACTGGCAAGATTGCAATTGACGGTGGGCCAGTGATGAAAAACAGTCACAAAGTCACAACTCGCGTCCAGACAGTTTTTCAGGACCCTTTCGCCAGCCTTGATCCCCGTATGAAAGTAGGCGATATTGTATCGGAAGGTCCCATAGCCCATAGGCTGACCACAAAACATGAAGCTCGAAAATATGTTGCTCGATGGTTTGAGCGTGTTGGCTTGGACCCTATTTGGGTTGACCGCTACCCGCACCAGTTTTCTGGTGGACAGCGCCAGCGGATTGCCATTGCCCGTGCTCTCGCCATGCAACCTGATGTGTTAATCTGCGATGAACCTGTGGCCTCGCTCGACGTGTCGATTCAGGCGCAGATTATCAACCTCTTTCTCGAGCTTTCGCGCGATCTGGAATTAACCTGTGTTTTTATCAGCCACGATCTGTCAGTTGTGCAACACGTAAGTGATCGCGTAGCTGTTATGTATTTGGGACGTATTGTTGAACTGGGTCCGGTGGCTCAGGTCTTTTGCAAACCTGCTCACCCTTATACCGCGGCGTTGTTTGGTAGCGTTCCTAAGTTGGTCTTAGACGCAGATGAACTGGTGCAGTTTGACTCCATCGAAGGAGAGGTGCCTTCACCCCTTTCACCGCCATCTGGTTGTTATTATCACCCACGCTGCCCACTTGCTACCGCGCTTTGCAGAACGTCTCAGCCAGTATCTAAAAAGGTATCAAACCTTCGCGATGTAGCCTGTCATCACTACAAAAAACAGCTTGCAGATGCTGGCTAAAACCTTTGGTTGGCATCATTTGGAAAACCTGATTGAAGCCTGTTTGGTTACGGAATAATCTTTTGAGATGAGCAAACTACCCAAGGTAAGTCTCAAAGCTCTTGCTTAACGTGGAAATATAATAATTGCTTTCTAAACAAAATACAATTTGAAAAAACAACTATCTAAATAGGATTGTCAAATGATTGAAGAACCACCGCGCCTCACCATCAATATTAATATGCGTCGCCCAACTGAAGCTCAGATTGCTGCCTTTCAAGGCGTTCAAACAGGTTTCGTTGTTGACGCGCTCTTGGGTAGAGGTGCTTTATCACAAAATATCGGGCCGATAGGCGAAGGTCGTGACATTAATTGTGTTGCAGCGGGTGCTGCACTAACGGCTGATTGTGGTCCTGGGGATATTCTTGCCACGCTTGCCACGTTGAAATTTATTAGACCTGGCGATATGGTGGTTTCTGCCTTTGCTGCCCATCAGGGATGCGCTGCAGCTGGAGACCGTATCCTCGGTATGATGAAAAACTGTGGGGCTGCTGGCTTTGTAACCGACGGTCCAATCCGTGATTATATTGGAGTTGTTGCTGTCGGCTTGCCAGTTTGGTGTACGGGATTAATGCCTGCATCTCCATTTACCAAAGGTCCAGGTTCTGTTGGATTTCCTATCCAAATAGGTGGGCAAGAAGTGGAAACAGGCGACATGATCGTTGCAGATCAAGATGGTGTAGTTATAGTCCCTTTCGAACTGATTGATGAGACAATATCGGCGCTCTCGCAAGTGAAAGATATGGAAATGGAAATGGACAAAAAGGTTGGCCTAGGTCTGACAATTCCAGAGTCAATTTCAGACCTTTTAAGGAGTATCGACGTCAAATATATAGACTAAACCAATGTCCATTTGGAGTCTGAATAACAAATTTTTAAATATTTAAGTCTCTGTATGTCCATCACTTAATAGAACTAACAAAATGTAATTGTTATATAAATATGATTTTAAATCTCTATTTACAACGATATAACAGATCAAATCAGTCTGCGCTTACCTTGGGATTTCTATATCGCAACAAGATGTTCATTTGTTCTTCAGATTCAATCGTACCAGGACAGGCTTTTCTGGCCTCCTTGACCGCTGTAATTACTTCCTAGCCTTGACGGATCAACAGTGCTGCTGAGATAGTACCTGTCCATTCTTTTCCAGCGGCACAATGAATAATGATCCGCTTTCCTTGTTTTAGCTTGCAGTCTAAAAACTCATCCAAAGGATTATGGTGAGAAGCTTGAGAGAAATTGGGGTCATTGAAATCTGGGACTGGCAACTGCATCCAATCAAATGATGCTGGACTAGCCTTTTGCGGCAAACCATCAACACCAAGCTTACCAAACTCAGATGTTTTGATCAGTATGACAGGATAGTCCGCTCGCTATTTGGTTATCGTGGCTACGTCCGCAATAAGGCTGCGCTGCCTATGTTCGCGGATTAATGAACACCCATAAGGCTAGATTTAAGAGAAGTATCCTTCATAGCATCAGTGCAAGAACCTTCCCATATAGTATTACCTGCTTCTAAAACACATATATTGTCAGCGTTCGCAAACACCCGTTCAGTGTTTTGTTCAACTAACAGTATGCCAACATCCCTACCTTTCAAAATGCGAAGAGCTTCATAACATTCATCAATAACTTTAGGCATCAGACCTAGAGATAACTCATCAACTATCAAGTATTTCGGTTGTGAAATTAAGGCTCGCCCCATAGCAAGCATTTGCTGTTCCCCTCCAGAAAGAGATCCAGCTTTTTGAGTTTGCCTTTCAAGTAGTCTTGGAAAAATTCTATATACTTCCTTTATTCCTGCTAGCATCGTAGATTTTTGAATCGTATGTCCACCCACAATTAGGTTTTCGTGAACACTTAAATCAGGAAAAATACGACGGCCTTCGGGAACAATTGCCAAGCCAGCTGTAATTCGTTGTTCAACCATCTTTCCAGTGAGGTCTTCGCCGTCTAAATATACTTCTCCTGACTTCCGTTCTACTAACCCCATTAAGCTCATGAGTGTTGAGGATTTTCCTGCACCATTTGCCCCCATTAGAGCAAATATTTCACCAGGCTTAACTGAGAATGATAAATCCCAAACCGCTATGATATCCCCGTAACCAACACTAAAGTTTTTGACTTCTAACATGACTTAAACCCCTCCGAGATAGGCTTTGACTACGTCTGGTCTCTTCATCACTTCGTCAGTTTGCCCAAACGCAAGTGGCTTGCCTTGATCTTGAACGTATACCTTAGGGCAAATGCGCATGACTTCACGCAGATTATGCTCGATCAGCAAAATAGAAAGACCAGAACGATTAAGATCGACTATGAGATCAGCCAACCCACCTGCTTCAAACTGATTTAGTCCAGCCAATGGTTCATCCAAAAGCAACAACTGAGGGTCTAGTGCAAGCGCACGCGCCACTTCAAGTCGTTTGAGATAACCTAGTGGAAGTTCGGATGGCTCTCGATTAGCAGAATCTTGCAATCCAACCCGCTTTAACAGCTTCATAGCCCTGTCCTTTTCTTCATCACGATTGAACGAACACATCGCCGTAATTGGATTTAGAGTTTTAGCGCCACCACAAGCAAAGGTTACGTTTTCAAGAAGTGTCATTTCGCGTAGCGGTTGCACAACTTGTTGGGCAAGAGCCATTCCCGCACGAATACGTTTGCTAATAGCGAGACCTTCCAAATTTTTACCTAAAAGTTCAACAGTTCCCTCGTTAGGAGTAATAATCCCAGTTATCACGCGCATAAGTGTGGTTTTACCCGCACCATTTGGTCCTACAAATCCAATCAATTCTCCCACTTCAATTGAAAGTTTAGCTTTATTCACAGCTACAAGGCCACCAAAACGAACAGTAATATCTGTAACCTTTAAAACAGGTTTCGTCATACTTTTTTCCTCAAACTTTTTATCAACCTATTGGTCAAACCCGCCAGGCCGTCTGGAGCAAAACGCATCATAATGAAGAGCAAAGCGCTATAAACAAGAATTTTATAGTCATCAATAAATTGGAACCACAGCGGAAGTACGCTGAGGATTGCTGCAGCAATAATAACGCCCCAAACGGACCCAATCCCACCAACAATGACCATCGCAAGAACACTAACAGATTCAACAAAGCCAAAGCTATCTGGACCAATAAATCTGAACTGTTGAACATAAAGCCCGCCTGCGACACCTGCAACAGAGGTACCAATTACGAAGGCTATCAATTTATACCGAGGAACGTCGATTCCAAGCACGCGAGAAACATCTTCGTTGTCTGCAATTGAGTCAAAGACGAAACCCATCCAAGATCGCTTAACCATCAAAGAATAGGCTGCAAATATTGCCGCAAGTAAGATGCAAAACAACATGAAGCCTTCACGACCGAGTGGTGAGGATTTAATACCAGAAATGCCTATCTCACCGCCCAAAAATTCTTGTTGCCTAACAATGCCAACAAATAGAAACACAACACCCATTGTTGTGATAGCCAAAAAATCATGTTTCACACGCAGGCTGGCGATTCCAACTAATAAGCCTAATAAACCAGCAAGTGCAGCTGCCACAGGTAAGGTTAGAATTAGCGGTATTCCTGCTTTCATCAGCATAGCACTAGTATATGCTCCGACGCCCATGAATGCAGCGTGCCCAAGACTAATTTGACCACAAAATCCTGTAATAAAATTCAGACTTAGTGCAAAAAGAACACTGATAGCCATTGTTGTGATTAAGGTTATTTCATAAGCCATTTACTTCGCTCCCAAGAGGCCTTGAGGCCGAAACATCAACACTACAATTAAGAAAGCAAATGCAATCGCATCACGGTTCATCAAGTGGCCAATGTAGATTGTGCCAAAACTTTCGATGATGCCGATTGCGAGAGAAGCAATTAAGGTTCCTCTGATAGATCCCAAACCACCTAGAACGATGATAGCAAGAGCTTTGTATGAAGTAACGCTACCCATAGTCGGTTCAACTAAGTTATTTAACAGGGCAACTAACACTCCAGCCGCTGCTGCGAGAGCAGAGCCAACAAAAAAATTCCAATAGCGAACATGTTGAATGTTGATGCCAAATGCTTGTGCCATTTTTGGATCAGTTACCGTAGCGCGCCAAGATACACCCATCCGTGTTTTGCCAGACACCAGGGCTAAAACTGTAAGCATGATGATTGAACCTACTATAACAAGCAACTCACCTTGTTTGAGGTAAAAGTCTGGCAGTAATTCAAAACTGAGTTGAAGCGGAGGATTAGTGTATGACAACCCGTACGGTCCAAATAGAATTCGAAAGATTTCCTCGGATGCAATAAATAGAGCTATCGACGCAATCAAAGCAATATAGGGAGGTTTTTCTAGCAGCGGTTCATATGCTAATTTATAGACCGCTATTCCTACGAAACCAACAACAATCATTGCAGTTAGCATCGCTAAAGGAAAATTGCCTGTCGAATTCGTTACTAGAACACCGATGTATCCACCAAGAGTAAATAGCGCTGCGTGGGCGACGTGCAGTATGCGAAGAAGTCCATAAACAAGGGTGAGCCCAAGAGCAATCAAAGCATAAATACTTCCCTGAACAATACCCTGTACTACTAATTCCAAGTATATCATAATGAATCCCTTAATGTTATCTCAGCTGACTTTAACCCAGCTGAGATATTTTCTCTAAATTATTCGGTTGGAGCTGCTAGAAATTCAGCATCGTCGATCACAGAATGGTGGTGCCAGTTGCCATCACGAACGATTTGAACCTGTACAGCTTTTCCGACTTCACCCAAAGCATTGAACGAAATGTGCCCAGTTGAAGCTGTAAGATCGGTTGCTGCAATAGCATCGCGCAAGGAAGTTCCATCACCAGATGTACGAAGAGCATTAGCCAAAACGTGAACCGCCGTATGTGCAGAAGCAGCCACCATATCAGACTTCTGTCCTGACATTTTTTCAAAAGCAGCAATAAAATTCATAGTTTCTGGTACCTTAGAGTCACGATCCAATGACGTAGTGATAATTACACCTTCTGACGCCGGGCCAGCAATATCAATGAATTTTTGCGAGTCGTACCCTTCTTGTCCAATCACTGGAGCGTCAATTCCTGCCGCCCGTAGCTGGCTTACCAATGGGCCTGCCGTGAAAAAATAGCCGGACGCATAGATTGCATCCGGTTTGTCGGAGCGTACTTTTGATACAATTGGACCGAACTGACGATCTTTGATTGAATATTCGTATTCAGCGACAATTTCGATACCGAACTCTTTTGCTTTTTCTTTAAAGCCAGCAGCCAATGATTTGCCAAAATCATTTTGTAATGTAATAACAACTACTCGCTTTAAGCCAAGCGCTTCGCCAATAAGTTTTGCACCAGCGCGCCCTTGAACTTCGCCAACAAAAGAGGTCCGAAAAACGTGATCGCCTGCCCGCGTAATGTCGGGATGAATGGCATACGCTGAAATATAAGGAACGCCAGATTCCTGAAAAATTCCAGCTGCTGCGCGAGTTGCCCCGGAATAGCTTCCTGATATGGTAGCAACAACTTTATCTTTTTCAACTAGACGTTGTGCAATAGGAACAGATTCTTTTGGAGATGCTTGATCATCATAAATGACCAATTCTAATATATCACCCTTTATTCCGCCTGCAGCGTTGATTTGTTCAACAGCCAACAAAGCACCATTCTGAGCAGATTTACCGTCGGATGCTGCGAAGCCTGTAAGTGGTGCGTGGAATCCAATTCTAACGTTATCCGCGAACGAAGGGGAAGTCAGTAAACCTATCCCTAAGAACGTTGCAATCATATTTTTTTTGATATTCATGTTTTTCTCCTTTTTATGGTTGGGTATTTTCCCGGTAAAATTAGGTCTTAAGAATTCCGGGTAAATTCAGTTTATTTTCTTTTGCGCAATCAATTGCGGTATCATAACCTGCGTCAGCGTGGCGCATTACTCCAGTCGCAGGATCGTTCCACAAAACGCGCGAAATTCGACGGTCAGCATCCTCAGATCCATCACAACAGATCACCATGCCTGAATGTTGCGAAAATCCCATTCCTACTCCGCCGCCATGATGCAGAGATACCCAAGTAGCTCCTGATGCTGTATTGAGAAGAGCGTTAAGCAACGGCCAGTCGGACACAGCGTCTGAACCGTCTTTCATGCTTTCAGTTTCACGGTTAGGCGAAGCAACAGAACCTGAGTCTAGATGATCACGACCTATTACAATTGGTGCGCTCAATTCACCATTGCGGACCATTTCATTAAAAGCCAACCCAAGTTTGTCACGAACACCCAATCCGACCCAACAAATTCGAGCAGGTAACCCCTGGAACACGATACGATCGCGGGCCATATCCAACCAATTATGTAAATTCGTGTCTTCAGAAAGAATCTCTTTGACCTTTGCGTCTGTTTTGTAGATATCTTCAGGATCACCTGACAGGGCGACCCAACGGAATGGGCCTATACCACGGCAAAATAACGGACGAATGTAAGCGGGAACAAAACCAGGAAATGCAAACGCAGTCTCCAAGCCTTCATCAAGTGCAACTTGACGGATATTGTTTCCATAATCGAGTGTAGGGACACCTGCATTCCAGAAATCTACCATCGCAGAAACATGCGTTTTCATAGACGCACGCGCAGCCTTCTCCACAGCCTTAGGATCGCTTTCACGCAAATCGCGCCACTGCCCCATTGTCCAACCTCGTGGCAAATAACCATTAATTGGATCATGTGCTGAAGTTTGATCCGTCACAATATCGGGATGAATACCACGTCTAACCAACTCAGGAAATACATCTGCTGCGTTACCAAGCAACCCAACTGATTTGGCTTCACCAGCCTTAGTCCAACGCTGGATCATTTCAAGCGCCTCATCTAATGTGTCAGCACGTTCGTCAACGTATTTTGTGCGCAAACGGAAGTCGATGCTTTCAGAGTTACATTCAACCGCCAAACAACACGCACCAGCCATTACCGCAGCAAGAGGTTGAGCTCCACCCATCCCTCCTAAACCACCAGTTAAAATCCACTTACCGGTTAAATTACCATCATAATGTTGACGGCCAGCCTCAACGAAAGTTTCATATGTGCCTTGCACAATTCCTTGGCTGCCAATGTAAATCCATGACCCAGCAGTCATTTGGCCATACATCGCCAAGCCCTTTTTATCGAGCTCATTAAAGTGATCCCAATTTGCCCAATGTGGAACTAGATTTGAGTTAGCAATTAAAACACGTGGTGCGTCTTTGTGCGTCTGGAAAACACCCACTGGCTTTCCAGATTGAACCAGAAGTGTCTGATCATCTTCCAGATCTTTTAAACTGGCTACAATTTGATCGAAATCTTTCCAAGTACGCGCTGCACGACCAATACCACCATATACAACCAATTCATGTGGATTTTCAGCAACATCAGGATGTAAATTGTTCATCAACATCCGTAGAGGAGCCTCGGTCATCCAGCTTTTCGCATTCAGCGTGTTTCCCGTGGGTGGGTAAATGTCGCGGGTATTTTTGCGAGGATCGCTCATGTTGGCCTCCAGTTAGATAGCATTTCTAGGATTGATTTTAGGTGCTGACGTAAAGAATTTGCCTTATTGGGAAGATTGTTCCAAGGTGTTCTTTCTATCATATAGGTCGATTGCGCGAGTTCCATTTGGATTGCATGAAACCCTTCGGATGGTCGCCCATAATGGCGGGTCGTCCAGCCACCTTTGAAGCGGCCATTAACGATCGATGTATAACCCCCAGCACCATTACAAATCTCTTGCACAGCATTTTCAATAGTAGGATCACAAGTAGTCCCTCCATTTGTTCCAATATTAAAATCAGGTAAAATACCGTTAAACAAAAACGGAATATGGCTACGGATTGAGTGGCAATCATACAAAATTGCAAAGCCATGGATCGATTTGACTCGTATGAGTTCTGCTTGAAGTGCAGCATGGTATGGCGCGTGGAAAGTATCACGGCGGCGTAATATTTCCACTTCGTCGGGCACTTGTCCATTAAGATAAATGGGCAGCCCGTCAAAGTTAGTTAGCGGACAAAGTGTCGTTGAGTTTTGCCCCGGATAAAGGGACAGGCCAGACGGATCTCGATTGACGTCGATGACATAACGATGGATGGTAGTCCGGACGGTGGTGACCCCATCTACCAGACTTGCATAAAGTTTATTGATGTGCCAATCAGTATCGGACTTTATTCGGCCTGTATCGTTTAGTCGAGCAAAGCAATCACTGGGAAGTCCTTCACCCGTATGTGGCAGGCCAAGCACTAGCGGACTATCACCTTTATTAATTTCTAAATGGCTCATAGCGCGATCTCTAGTTCTGCTGTGGATGCTAAGGTATCGTCCAAAATCATTGCTGCAGAAGCTTCAATGTCACCGGCTAAATAGCGATCTTCTTTAAGGCTGGGTATTAGTTTACGCAGAGCAGCTATTACTCCCAGCAGTGGTGCCGATGTGGTTAAAGGGGCGCGCTGCTCGATGCCTTGCGCAGCACACATCGCTTCAACTCCAAGGATCACAGAAAGATTCATAGTCATTCGTTTCAGTCGCCGCGCACCGTGAGCCGCCATACTAACATGGTCTTCTTGGTTAGCAGATGTGGGCGTGCTGTCTGTTGAGCAAGGGTTAGCCAAATGTTTATTTTCACTCATTAGTGCCGCCGTCGTGACTTCTGCTATCATCAGGCCAGAATTCAGCCCTGGCGCGGGTGTTAGGAATGGAGGTAGATCAAAAGAAAGTGCCGGATCAACCATTAAGGCCACACGGCGTTGGGCAATAGCACCAATCTCGGCCACGGCTAAGGCAATCTGATCGGCAGCGAAAGCTACAGGTTCAGCATGAAAGTTACCACCAGAAAGAATTGCATTAGTTTCGATGATTATCAACGGATTATCAGTGGCTGCATTGGCCTCAATCTTCAGAGTACAGCCAGCAAAACGAAGTAGATCAATAGCTGCTCCTGTGACCTGTGGCTGGCAACGAATGCAATAAGGGTCTTGCACACGTTTGTCCCCTTCTCGGTGGCTTTCGCGGATGACGCTGCCATCCAAAAGAGCAGCCATTGCAGCAGCTACATCGATTTGGCCCTGATGGCCGCGTAGTGTGTGAATTTCGGGGGAAAGAGGTGCCGTTGACCCCATAATTGCATCAGTCGAAATAGATGAAGTCACAATCGCAGCCCGCACGGCGCGCCATGCATCAAACAGCCCAGCCAAGGCACAGGCAGTTGAGAACTGTGTCCCATTGATGAGCGCCAAGCCCTCTTTAGCGCCTAAGATAACCGGAGACAGGCCAGCAATAGCTAGAGCTTCTCCACTTAACATTTTTTCGCCCCGATAGGTTGCATGACCCTCGCCAATCATCGTTGCAGCCATATGTGCAAGAGGTGCCAGATCACCCGATGCACCAACAGAGCCTTGCACTGGAATTACGGGGAAAACATCATGGGCAAGCATGGACTCAAGCTGCGCGCAAATTTCCCAGCGTACACCAGAGGCGCCACGTCCCAGCGACATCAATTTCAACACCATCATAAGACGAACCGTTTGCAGCTCCAAGGCTTCACCAACTCCACAGCAGTGCGAGAGAATTAGATTGCGTTGCAAAGTCGCAGTATCTTTGGCTGCAATACGCACAGAGGAGAGTTTGCCAAAGCCCGTGTTAATCCCATAAATTGGGGTATCGCCTTGTGCTGCTTTCTCAACGACTTTGGACGCGGCATCAATACTTGCGCGGGCACCAGTAGCGAGTTTGATCAGATCATTACCACGCCAAACAACTTCCAGGTCGGCCAAGGTTACGAACCCAGGTCTCAATGTAAGCATCATAGCACGCCTCCAAAAATACGTTTATGAAGGGGATTCATACCGATGCCGTATGACAACTCAGCTGTACTCTCGACATCCCAAATCGCCAAATCGGCTCGCAAACCTACGCGGATCTCACCACAGTCAGTGAGACCCAATGCGCGTGCTGCATTTCGCGTAGTGCCCGCCAATGCCTCGGCAGGCGTTATCTTAAATAGGGTGCAGGCCATATTCATTGCCAACAAAATGGAGCCCAAGGGAGAAGACCCTGGATTCCAATCGGTAGCAACAGCCATCGGTACGCCATGATCGCGAAAAGCTTGAATCGGAGGAACTTGCGTTTCATTAATCGCGTAAAATGCTCCAGGCAGGATTACAGCAACAGTACCTGATTTGGCCAAGTCTGACGCATCCCCTACCGTTGCATATTCAACATGATCGGCAGAAAGTGCACCGTACTTTGCAGCCAAGGCTGTGCCACCGATATGGCTTAGTTGCTCCGCATGGAGTTTAACGGGCAGGCCAAGCGCTTTGGCTTCATCAAATAAACGGGCGATTTGCTTAGTGTTAAATGCGATCCCTTCACAAAAGCCGTCGACAGCATCAACAAGCCCTTCGGCATACGCAGCTTTGAGTGCCGGAATGCAGACCTCTTCGAGATAGGTGTCAGCGTCAATGCCTGCTGGTACTGCATGGGCGCCAAGAAAACTGGTTTGGACACGGATTGGGCGTTTTAACTCAATCCCACGAGCGACACGGAGCATCTTAATTTCTGTTTCAAGATCCAGCCCATAACCCGATTTTATCTCAACTACACTAACGCCCTGTGCAATGAGTGCGTCGACCCGCTGCAGCGCACTGGCTAGAAGATCAGCTTCACTCGCATTACGTGTTGCAGAAACAGTCGAGATAATACCACCACCTGCGCGGGCGACGTCTTCATAACCAGCCCCGTTAAGGCGCATCTCAAACTCTTTTGCTCGATTACCGTCATACACAATATGTGTGTGACAATCGATTAGTGCCGGTGTAACGAGACGGCCGCCAAAGTTTTTTATTGGGAAGTCTTGATAGGCTACAGGCAAATCAACCTTTGGTCCAACCCAAGCAATGAGACCATCCAAAAGGACAATCGCTGCATCTTTGATGAAGCCATAACTATCTGTTGAATTCGTCATCGTCACTGCAGACACGCCAGCTATGATATTGGTTTCTGGCATCATATCTCCTTATATACTAGCATACTTAATATTGTATATTAACCTACTTAATATTAATATGTAGGTACATAATAAAGTCAATGGAGCTTTTAAAATGAACATAATACATGCAAAACAGGCTCTTATAGGAAAAAATTGGGCTTCGGACATTCAAGTAATCATTTCTACTGGTGGGCGAATCGAGAGTATCAGCAATCAAACTCACGTTCCCACCAATAAAGTTGCGATCTTATTGCCTGCACCATTGAACCTCCACAGTCACACATTTCAGCGCGCCATGGCCGGATTGACCGAAGCGCGTGGACCCAACCTGAATGATAGTTTTTGGAGCTGGCGACGGTTAATGTACAGGTTTTTGGATCAACTCACGCCTAAGCACGTTGAGGCAATCGCATCATTAGCCTTTATGGAAATGATCGAAGCGGGATATGGAGCTGTGGCTGAATTTCATTACCTCCACCACGGTGTTGGTGGGATGGCCTACGGAAATCTTTCAGAAATGTCTGAGCGAATTGTAGCTGCCGCAACCAATGCCGGTATTGGCCTAACTTTACTGCCTGTGCTGTATCAATATGGTGGGTGTGACTTACGCCCACTTGAAGGTGGACAGCAACGTTTTGGCAATGACCCCGACAAATTCCTGCGATTACATGAAGGGGCATCCAAATCTATTAAAATGAGTACTGCGGATTTCGAAATTGGGATTGCTCCTCATTCGCTGCGGGCGGTCGATCATCGCGGATTGAAATTAGTTGTTGATGCAGCGACAACTGGACCCATTCACATGCACCTTGCAGAACAAGATGCAGAAGTTACAGAAGTTCAAGCACATTGGAACGCACGACCAACAGAATGGCTGCTTACAAATCACGATATCAATGAACGTTGGTGCTTGATCCACGCAACACAACTGAATGATCAAGAAACCTACGAACTTGCTAAATCTGGCGCAGTGGCTGGATTATGTCCGATCACAGAATCTAATTTAGGTGATGGGGTATTTAGAGGCACAGACTATCTGGGTCATGGCGGTGTAATTGGTTTTGGATCTGACTCAGATGTGCATATTTCATTATTTGAGGAGTTAAAGACCTTGGAGTATACACAGCGTCTCCGAGATAAATCACGGGCCACATTGGCAACAAGTGCCAAGTCCACAGGGCGTGTTTTGTGGGACGCTGCCAACGCAGGTGGAGCGCAAGCTGGTAGTCGTAATTCTGGTGAAATTGCAATTGGCAAATGGGCAGACCTCGTTGGACTGAATGATGATAACCAATGGCTCTGCAATCGCAGCGGAGACGCGTTGCTCGATAGTATGATATTTGGCGGCTTTGGGCAGGCCTGCATCTCTGATGTCTGGAGCGCAGGACGACACTGCGTAAAAGAAGGTCGCCATTTTGCACGTAAGACTATAATCAAGAACTACATAGCCACGATGCAGCAATTGGAGACCGCAATTTGAACCGAGCCCTTCGCCTTTCATGGACCGATGTCCGAGATCGCATACAGACGCGCATTTTGAATCGCACCTATGCGCCGGGTGATAAGTTGCCCAAAGACGAAGAAATTGCTGAAGATTTTGGTTGTGCGCGTAGTACAGTTCAGCGTGCGATGCAGGGTTTGTCTCAAAGCGGTTTGGTTGAGCGGCGCCGAAAAGGTGGCACGCATGTACGCATTGATCCAGTGACCCGCGCCATGATAGATATTCCGATCACACGACGCGAAGTTGAAAGGCGTGGAAGCAAATATGACTATCAACTCATTTACTGTGCGATGGAGATCGCTCCAAAATCTGTTTTAGCACGCTTTGGTTTGAAGGTGCCTATAAATTTACTACATGTCGAAGCGCTTCATCTTGCAGACAACCGGCCCTATATTTTAGAAGATCGATGGGTTTGCACAACGACAATACCAGAAATTTTGAACGTTGATCTTGCTCAAAAAAGTGCCAACGAGTGGCTTGTCCGAAATAAGCCATATAGCCGATGTGAGATGAGCTTTTATGCAAGTAAGGCATCACGATCAGTAGCCACACAACTAGACACAAAACTAGGCGAAGCACTTTTAGTTATTGAGCGTACCACATGGATTGGTAGCGACCCAATAACGACCGTTCAGGCAGTGACATCCCCAGGTTATCAGCTTTTTACCCAAAGTTAACTATCTGAAATTTTTAATTAGGTGATGGAAATTCTCTTGGCCATACAAAAAAGCATAAACGAACAATAATGCTATTATTGTATATTTATTGGCATAATTTTTCAGATAAAAATTCACGCATTAAAATACAGAAAAATTTAAAAAAGGTGCTGTCAGACGAAGTCTAACACATATCAAAGTACCAAGATGATACAAATTTAGGAAGCGCAGATTTGGAACTACTCAATGGTAGAGAAGGTGTTTGAGCGGAAATGCTGGACTGGAATCGTATATAGCGACGAAGCCCAAGGGAGTGTGGTGTAAAACCTGCTACCGCCTTCAGGAGCGCGCGTATGAGGCTGAACAACGCTCTCATACTGGGCTTATTGTAGCGGCTCGGCGGTTGGTAAAAATGAGGTGATTGCAGTCTTGAAGTACTTAAATGGGTTTTATGTTGTCATTCGGAAAAATTAGAGACCAACAAATAGGACGTCAAGTTTGTCTGACAATACCCTACATTTAATAATCTTAGATTATTTTGGTGAATGAAGTAGTCCAGAAATTACCCTTACTTTATCGTCTAAACTAATATTGGAACCTTCACTCTCAATGTTGAGGCGGACCAATGGTTCTGTGTTGGATTTTCTAAGATTAAAACGCCAATCCTCAAATGAAAGGCTAACGCCGTCCATTTCATCAAGGGTTTTTTCTTGACCTTGATATTCTTTTAAAACCGAAGCGATTGCAAAATTAGCATCTTTAACCTTGAAATTCATTTCGCCAGAGCTCGGAAAAGCCAAAAAACGATCTTTGACCAAATCACCAAGAGATTGGCCTTTGACAGAAATTAGCTCTGCAATCAAAAGCCATGGTATCATACCACTGTCGCAATAAGCGAAATCACGAAAATAATGGTGTGCTGACATCTCACCGCCATAAATAGCTTCATGTCTGCGCATGGTTTGTTTGATAAACGCATGGCCTGTTTTGGATTGTTCAGCATTTCCACCCTTTTGAGCCACAATATCTTGTGTGTTCCAAATAACTCGTGGATCATGCACGATTGTTGCGCCAGGCTCTTTCGCCAAAAAGATTGAAGCCAACAGTCCAACTAAGTATTCCCCTGGCACAAATTTTCCTTCCCCATCAAAGAAAAAACAGCGATCAAAATCGCCATCAAAGGCGACACCAAAATCAGCACCAACTTCTTTAACAACGTCCGCTGTTTTATGGCGGTTTTCAAGTAAAAGAGGGTTGGGAATACCATTTGGAAATGTACTATCTGGCGTATGATCTACGCGTACAAATTGCAGCTGCGCATTATTATAATTCAACTGCTGTTCAATTGCAGCAAAAGTTGGACCTGCAGCGCCATTGCCAGAGTTTATAACAATTTTTAAAGGCTTGAGAGCATCAGCGTTTATAAAGCTAAGAACTTTAGCAACGTAAGCTGTACGAGCCTCAATTGCTCGATCTGAACTAATTCCCTTTTTCTTAATGTCAATCCAATTCTCAGATTCAGCTAAGCTTTTTATTGCCTTAAAGTCTTTAATATCATCTAAAGGTTGTGAGCTAGATTTAACAATTTTCATACCGTTATAATTGATAGGATTATGTGAGGCAGTTACCACAATGCCTGCACATGCAGAAAAATTGCTGACCGCCCAATACATTTCCTCTGTCCCTGCAAGGCCGATACTTATCAAATCTGATCCAGCATCCATTATACCTTGGCCAACAGAATTAGCAAAGCTGGGGCTAGTTTTCCGTGCATCAAATGCAACCACTATGGATTTGGAGTTAAAATGCTGCGCAACCGCGCGGCCTATACGATAAGCAATTGCATCATCAATATTTATATCGATTTCACCACGGATATCATAGGCTTTGAAACAAGTAAGCTCAGTCAAAATAAAGGTCCTACACTATGAAATTTTGAATTTAATTGCAAAATTTCTGAATTATATTCTATTTTTATTATCATATATTTAAACTTTTTAGTTAATTTTTGAATTGTTTCTGAAGATTGATTGATAGTCCAAATAGCGTAAAAGCATTCATTAATTAAAATTTAATCAATTAAACTATCTACTTCTATAATCATACCCATTATATCCTTTTTAATATATTAATTTAGTACTTTTAGCGATAAGTTTTGCATCGTAGTTCTACTTGGAACATCTGCACTCCTGAACATGGTTACATGGCTTTCTTTAATTAAATCTCTCGTCAATTATATTAAAGGCTTCATCACATTCAGATGATTCCTGGATAGGTGCCATATTTTCATAAGTTTCTATGCGCGGCCTTTTCCGACGATCGGCCAAGTGCAATATTGCATTTAAATACCCACGCTCTGTTCCACAATCAAATCTAGAGCCTTCTAAGTACACCATTTCGACATTTCCATTTTGCGCCAATTGATCGATGGCGTCTGCTAATTGCAATTCACCACCGTGTCCTACTCCAATAGATTTAATAGATTGGAATAATGAAGGCGTAAAAACATAGCGTCCAATAGATGCAATTTTAGATGGTGCCATCTTCAAACTAGGTTTTTCTATAAGCCTATAAACTTGGTTAGATCGCTTGCCAGGTTTGATAACACCATATTTGCATATATTAGGCCCATCAACCGGCATAACGGATAACTGGCAGCAACCAGTTTTTTGAAATGCTTTAATTAATTTTGATACAGTTTGGTTATTCTTAGCATGAATATAGTCATCAGGTAGAATTACACAAAATGGGTCATTTCCCACAACTTTTTCTGCACATAATACAGCATGACCCAAGCCAAGTTGCTCCTCTTGATCTACATATATACACTCCACATCACTTGGAAGAATATTTCTTAAATCATTCGCAATATCTGACTTCCCATTTTTAATAAGTGATTTCTCAAGCTCTAAATTTGGTTCAAAATGTGTTTTTATGGCATGCTTGCCATCGCTTGTTACAAAAATTAATGTTTTACATCCTGCATTTAATGCTTCTTCTACAGAATGCTGTATGAGTGGCTTTCCCATAATTGGCATCATTTCTTTAGGTACCGCTTTTGTAAAAGGTAAAAGTCTAGTTCCTAATCCAGCAACAGGAAAAACTACTTTTCTTACTGATCTCATTTTAGTCACCTTTAATAGGGTGCTGTCAGACAAAGTCTAACACATTTCAAAGTATCACGATCATGAAAATCTAGGAAGCGCAGATTTGAAACCACTCAATGAGGGCGACGGCGCTTGAGGGGAAATACCGGACTAGAAGCATATATCTCGCAAAAGCGCATGTATGCTAATGTTTGTTTTTTATTTTCTCTAATTATAAAAAACAGACTGGTTGCTATTGCATTTATTTCAAGAAAATTAAATTACGACACGGTTGCAAAGGTCGCAAGCGGTAACCTAAGTTTCAAATTTCAACAGATACCTCAAAACAGCGGGCACAATTCCAAGGATTTCCAGCTTTTAGTGAGGGGGGAATTGGGGGGACTAAAATTTACGAGTATCATTTAATATAATAATAGCAGTTACTTAGTAACAGTAAGTGGCGAGTAGCCAATCCGCAACTTCATATAATCAGCGCAACAAGGCAGACACGTAATGTTCCTGAGCGTGCGTTTCGATCGCACCCGGCCTTATCCCGCGCACTTTTTGAATGGCATCTTCGGCATAATACCCCATGCGCACAAGCATTTCTGCGCAGAACATGCCAGTCCGACCTAAGCCAGCCGCACAATGAACCACGATGTGAGAAGGTCCTGACAGAAGTTCATTTAATTCATTTGCATGGTGAGCCCAAGCCTCCTCAAAAGGCTGTCCGGGTGTGGACATGTCCCTGATAGGCAAATGAAACAGTGCAAAATCGTATTTGCGTAAAGCCTCCGCATAGTCTGGCACGCCCATTGCGGTCAGTTCTCCTGGTTCCACAAGGCAGATCACCGCATCAGCCCCCCAGATTTTCAAAGCTTTTAAGTCCATTTCTAGGTCGCGGGACCAGACACGCCCCTGCCCGTCTACATGGCTCCGCCCCGGCAAATGTGTCAAAAGCAGCGAAGCAGGACCCACCTTCAAGACCGCATCACAACGCAGTGGACCAGAGCACGGATAGTTTACACACATTCTACCGGACCCTCCAAGCTTGACTGCGTTGGATCAGCCACGCTCCAAACCCAAGATGAAGCAGGCGCACGATCACGCAGGCATAGACAATCAACATTCCCATTGCAGCGGCAGCGGCAGATTCACCCATTTCGTCTAAATGGATTGCTGCAACTGACGCAACTTTGGTCTTTGACCCATAGAGGAAAATGATCCCAGATACGGTCGTCATAGACGCAAGAAACAGGTAAATCGATATATCAAGCAAAACTGGAATACTAATAGGCAATGTCACGCGGAAAAAGCTCTTGTAGAGCGGCACTTTGAGCGAAAGCGATACCCCTTCCATCGCTGGATCAATCTGGCGCAGCGATGATGTCGCAGTAAGATGGGACACCGTATAGAAATGGATTATAGTACTGGCAATCAGGATCGTAAATCCGCCATACAAAACCTGCAATGGGTTGTCTGGATGATTAATGAACATCAGATGTGACAGGCCCAGAACAAGGCCCGGCACAGCAATTGGAATCATCGAAAAGCCACCAACGACAGTGCGTAAGTAAGGTGCAGTTTTGGATTTTTCAATAATATAGGCGCCAATTAGAGCCGCTGTGGTGCCGAAGGCAGACACAGCTAAGGCAAGCTTGAGCGAGTTGAAGAAATTCTCCCATCCAACCCCTGCCACATTAAATTGGTAGTGATCAAATGTCAGCGAAAGATTGTAAGGCCAAAACTTCACCAAGGACGCATATTGGGCCATGCCCACGATGCCAAGCGTGGCAATTGCAATCAGGCTGCAATACGCCAATGCGGCCAGATCAACCCAACGATCATTTTTCGGCGCATAGGGCACAAATTGCGAGGACATGGCGGTGCGCTGGCGCTTTTTTACCTGCCTGTCGATCAGAAAAGCAGCAACAGCCGGCATCAACAACACCACGGAAACTACTGCTCCCATAGAAAAATTCTGTTGGCCTACAACCTCTTTGTAGATATCGGTAGACAGCACATTATAGTTGCCACCAATCACCTTGGGTACGCCAAAATCCGTTATAACAAGAATAAACGCCACCATGACAGCGCTAATGAGCCCATAAACCGCCCCTGGCAAGGTCACTGTGCGAAAGATGCGCCAACGCCCTGCCTTGAGAACTTGCGCAGATTCATAAAGCCGTGCGTCGCTGAGGGAAAAAGCAGCAACAAGGATTACCAATACATGCGGGAAAGTCCATAAGACCGATCCCATCACGATCCCAATAGGGCCATAGATTGTGTTATCGAACATCAAAAATTTGAATACGCCCTGATTACCAAAGAAATATACTAGCGAAATCGCCTTGATCACCGATGGCATCAAAAGCGGCGCAAAGCCTA